>Ga0302179_10000928_pt1 | contig 18381 bp, 11 predicted proteins | sample I_Palsa_E3_1_FD_198788 | JGI IMG/M metagenome (GOLD analysis project Ga0302179, IMG submission 198788) | Peat permafrost microbial communities from Stordalen Mire near Abisko, Sweden - I_Palsa_E3_1 | ecosystem: Environmental > Terrestrial > Soil > Palsa > Peat permafrost | place: Sweden...
TAGGCTTTGACTTGATTAGCAGCCGGGATAGTCGCATAGACGTAGTGGCTCGCAGTCTGTCCGCAGCCGATGCAACTGGCAATGCTTGCGACAACAAATACCAGGACCAATGCCTTCTGAAGCATTCGTGACTCCTGAGAGAATTTGAAAGCGCAGAACGAAGAACAATAATACGCCGGACCACCGGGAAGCTCCGGCATGGAAAGCATCCCTTATCATACGGTGACCGCGAAGAAAAAGGGGCCGGGCACGTCGGGCGCGGTCCAGCGCTGCGACGGGCCAAGACTTCCGAGTCCTGCTGACTGCGATGCCATGCTCGTGAAATCAGGTTGCACCGCAGCAGCCTTAGCAGGCTGCGGAAAAACTCGCCGCGCAAGCGAAGAGCCTACCTAAGGCGCTGAAGCGCGGACCCATTTTCAGCGAATTAACGGCACCCTTCGGCTCCGCTCAGGGCAGGCCGGAACTCGTGCCCTTCCCGAACCGGCTCGAACCGGAGTTTTTCCGCAACCTGTTAGTGCGCCGGGCTGGATCTGGGTGTACCGGGAGAGCTTTCGGCCACAGAGGTGTCTTCGCCGGCGAACAACAACCGCAAAAACATTCGGAAGCGGTCCATATACACATAGACGACAGGCGTAGTGAACAACGTAAGCGCCTGGCTGACAATCAGTCCGCCAACAATCGTAATGCCGAGAGGACGATGCAGTTCGGAACCGGTGCCCCTGCCGAGGGCCAGGGGTAGGCCTCCCAACAGAGCCGCCATGGTTGTCATCATGATGGGGCGGAAGCGCAAGAGACAGGCGTCGTAGATGGCCTCGACCGGCTTCTTCCCTTGCGTGCGCTCTACCTCGAGCGCCACGTCGATCATCATAATGGCGTTCTTCTTCACTAGCCCGATCAGCAAAATAATGCCGATCGTTCCAATCACGTTGAGCTCCATATGGAACAGCAGCAAGAACAGCAGTGCGCCCAGGCCCGCAGAAGGAATTGTCGAGAGAATCGTAATCGGATGAATGTAGCTCTCGTAAAGCATACCGAGCACGATATACACGGTAATCAGCGCCGTGAGAATCAGCACTGGCTCGCTGGAGAGCGAATCCTTGAAAGCGGCAGCCGTACCCTGGAAACTTGCCTGAATTGAAGCTGGGAAGTCGATGGAACGTTGGACTCTTTCGATGGCTTGTGTCGCTTGCCCGAGAGAAACTCCGGGAGCCAGGTTGAACGAAATCGTGACTGAGGGAAACTGGCTCTGGTGATTCACGGCTAAAGGCATGTTGGACGGAGTGAAGTGCGTGAATGCCGCCAGCGGTATCGGCGCGCCGCCGCTGGAGCGCAAGTAAATATTTTGCAGCGCCTCAGTGGTCTGTTGATACTCCGGCGCAACTTCCATGACCACATGGTACTGATTCAGCGGCCGGTACATGGTCGAGACCTGGCGCTGTCCGAAAGCATCATAGAGCGCGTTATCGATGTCCTGGGCCGCAACTCCCAACCGGCTGGCCGTGTCACGATCGATCACCAACTGCGCCTGCAATCCTTTATCCTGCTGGTCAGTATTTACGTCGCGCAATTCCTGTAGTCCGCGCATTTTCTGCAACAACAACGGACCCCAGTTGTTGAGTTCGTTCAAGTCCTCGCCTTGTATCGTGTACTGATACTGCGCCTGCCCGTAGCGCCCGCCAATATTCAGATCCTGCTGCGCTTGCAGGAACAGCGTGGCTCCGGGAACCACCGCGAGTTTGCCCCGCAATCGATTGATCACATCGTCGGCGCTAAAGTAGCAAGGGTTCCAGAAGTGGGGGGTCTTGCATTGGCCGCGCTGCTGGAGTGGTTTCAACATGACGAAGAACCGGCCCTGGTTGGTCGCCGACCCTCCACCCGCGAACCCGACCGCCGTGCTGACCGCGGGATCCTTCAGTATGATTTGCACGAACTGTTCCATCTTGCCGCTCATAGCCTGGAATGAGATGTCTTGTGCCGCCTGTACCGATCCCTGAAGCCGCCCGGTGTCCTGCTGCGGAAAGAAGCCCTTGGGCACGATGGCGTAGAGGTACACGCTCAGGCAGGCCACCAGGATGGTCACGATCAGCGTGACCGGCTGGTGTGCCAGAACCCACTTCAGCGCATGCCGGTACGTCGCCAGGAGGTGGTCGAAGAACCACTCGCTGGCGCGATAGAAAACGTTATGCCGCTGGTTCGATGGGGATGGCCGCAGGAATTTGGCACACATCGTCGGCGTCGTCGTCAACGACACCAGGAGCGAAACTCCGATCGCAATGCTCAGCGTGACCGCGAACTCGCGAAACAGCCGCCCTACAATTCCGCCCATCATCAGCAGCGGGATGAACACTGCCACGAGGGACAGGCTCATGGAGAGCACAGTGAAGCCGATTTCCGCCGCTCCCTTGAACGCCGCCTGCACCGCGTCCATCCCATGCTCCACGTAGCGCATGATGTTTTCCAGAACCACGATGGCGTCATCCACCACGAACCCAGTAGAAATCGCCAGCGCCATGAGCGACAGATTATCCAGGCTGTAGCCCAGCAGATACATGCCCCCGAAAGTGCCCACCAGCGAAAGCGGCACTGCAATGCTGGGAATCAAGGTCGCCCGCACCGTCCGCAGGAACACGAACACCACCAAAATCACCAGCACGATCGAAATCAGCAGCGTGGATTCAATGTCTTTAACCGAGGCACGGACCGTAATCGTGCGGTCCGAGACAACTGCCAGTTTGATAGCCGGAGAAATCGAAGACTGGAGATAAGGCATCAGAGCGCGCACGCGATCCACGGTCTCGATGACGTTCGCGCCGGGCTGCCGGAAAATAACGACCAGAACCCCGGGTTTGCCATTTGCCAGGCCGAGGTTGTGCACGTCCGCCACCGAGTCCTGCACATCCGCCACGTCTCCCAGTCGCACCGGGGCGCCGTTATGATAGGCGACTATCAACGGGCGGTACTCGTCCGCGGTAAAAAGTTGATCATTGTCGGCGAACTCTTGGGAGATCGCTCCGTTCGATACTTGTCCCTTGGCTTGATTGGCGTTGGCCAGATTCAGCGCGTTGCGCACCGTGTCCAGGCCCACTCCGAGCTTGTTGAGCAGCATCGGATTGACTTCGACTCTCACGGCCGGCGGCGCCGAACCGTACGTGAACACCTGGCCCACTCCATTCACCTGCGCAAGCTTCTGCGCCAGAATCGAGTCGGACGTGTCATACAAACGGGCCACCGGAACTGTGTCAGAAGTGAGCGCCAGAATCAGGATGGGAGCGTCCGCGGGGTTGATTTTGCGATAGGTCGGATTGCTCGGCAGATTGGAAGGAAGCTGGCTGCGCGCGGCATTGATGGCCGCCTGCACATCGCGAGCAGCGGCATCAATGTTCCGGTTCAAATCAAACTGCAGCGCGATGCCGGTCGAGCCCAGTTGGCTCGACGAGGTCATCTGGTTCACGCCCGAGATGCGTCCGAACTGCCGCTCCAGCGGCGTGGCCACTGCCGAAGCCATCGTCTGCGGGTCGGCGCCTGGCAGCGCTGCGCCAACGCTGATCACAGGAAAATCCACTCGCGGCAGCGAAGCCACCGGCAATAAATTGAAGGCGAGAATCCCGGAAAGCAGCAGCGCCGCTGCCAGCAGCGACGTGCCAATCGGACGCCGGATAAATGGAGCCGAAATATTCATGCTTTAATTAGCAAGGCCTAATCCGCCGGCATTTCGTGCGGAATCGGATTGCCGATCCTGTACTTCTCGAACCTGTGGGCCAACCGGTCAAACCACAGGTAAACCACCGGCGTGGTGTAAAGCGTGAGCAACTGGCTCAACAACAACCCGCCCACAATGGTGATACCCAGTGGTCGCCGCAACTCCGCGCCCGTTCCGGAACCGAGCGCCAGAGGCAAACCGCCGAGCAGCGCCGCCATCGTCGTCATCATGATGGGACGGAAGCGAAGCAAACACGCTTGAAAGATCGCTTCTTCTGGCGGCTTGTGTTCCTCGCGCTCCGCCTCGAGAGCGAAGTCGATCATCATAATTGCGTTCTTCTTCACAATGCCGATCAACAGAATAATGCCGATGAGAGCCACCACGGTCAGATCGTTCCCCGTAATCATAAGAGCCAGGATCGCGCCCACCCCAGCCGAGGGCAGCGTGGAGAGAATCGTGATGGGGTGAATGTAGCTCTCATACAAAACTCCCAGCACAATGTACACCGTGATAATGGCAGCGAGAATCAGGAACGGCTCACTCGAAAGCGAATTTTGAAATGCGGCGGCCGTTCCTTGAAACGACGCATGAATACTCGCCGGCATCTGAATTTCCTTTTCCACTTCCTGGATCGCCCGCGTGGCGTCGCCCAGAGAAGCGCCCGGCGCGAGGTTGAACGAAAGCGTCACCACCGGGAACTGTCCCTGGTGGTTGACGGCCAGGGGTGCGCTGGTCGATTGCATCCGCACAAAAGTGGAAAGCGGCACTGGGGTTCCGCTGGTGGTGGGCGCGGCTGCATTGGCGGTGGGCGCGCCGGAATTCGGTGTCGCGCTGCTGGGGCGAACGTATACGTCGTTCATCGCGTCGGGAGTTTTGGCGAAACTCGGCAGCACTTCCAGCACCACGTGGTACTGGTTCAACTGCGTAAAGATGATGGAAACCTGCCGCTGCCCGAAAGCGTCGTAGAGCGTATTGTCGATGGCTTGCGGAAGGATTCCCAGCCGCGACGCCGTGTCGCGGTCGATCGTGAGGTTGGTCCTGAGCCCGCCGTTGAGCTGGTCTGTGGCCACATCGCGCAGTGCCGGCGCAGCGCGCAGTTTCTCCACCAGCTTCGGTGTCCATTGCGTCAACTCTTGCGCGTCCGCGTCTTCAATGGAGTATTGGAACTGGGTCCGGCTTACGCGATCCTCCACCGTCAAGTCCTGCACGGGCTGCATGTAAAGAGTGATTCCGTCTATCTTCGCCAGTTCGGGTTGCAGGCGCCGGATGATCCCCGAGGCGTCCCGGTCACGCTCATCCCGGGGTTTCAAGTTGATCTGAATGCGGCCGCTATTCGGAGTCGTGTTCGTGCCGTCCACCCCGATAAAGGACGACAAGCTCTCTACATCTTTGTCTTTGAGGATCGCCTTCGCCAGTTCCTGCTGGCGCTGGGACATCGCGTCAAACGAAATATTGTCCGGAGCTTCCGAAATCCCCAGAATCACGCCCGTATCCTGCACCGGGAAGAATCCCTTGGGCACAACCACGTAGAGAACCAGCGTGAGCACGAGGGTTCCGAACGTTACAAACAGCGTTGCGGTTTGATGCTTCAACACCCACTTCACCGTACGACCATAAAACGCAATGACCCGGTTGTAATAGTCTTCCGTGACCTCGTAGAAACGGCCTTTCTCGCCTTCCTTGCGATGCTTGAGCAGCTTGGCGCACATCATCGGAGTCAGGCTCAGAGAAACCCCTGCCGAGACCAGGATGGTGACTGCCAACGTGACCGCGAACTCACGGAAGAGCCGGCCAACAATGTCTCCCATGAACAGCAGCGGAATCAGCACCGCGATGAGTGAAACGGTAAGCGAGACGATGGTGAACCCAATCTGCCCCGACCCTTTGAGCGCCGCATCCAACGGCGAATCCCCGGCTTCGAGATAGCGGTCGATGTTTTCAATCATGACGATAGCGTCATCCACCACGAACCCGGTGGAGATGGTCAACGCCATGAGCGTCAGATTATTGAGGCTGTATCCCAGCAAGTACATCACGCCAAACGTTCCCACGATCGATAACGGAACCGCGACACTGGGAATGAACGTAGCCCGCAAGTTTCGCAAGAAGAAGAAAATAACGATGACCACCAGCACGATGGTCAGTGCCAATTCGAATTCAACATCTTTCACGGATGCGCGAATGGTCGTGGTTCGGTCAGTGAGAATCTGCACCTTTACCGCGGAGGGCAGCGACGCCTGCAATTGCGGCAGCAACTTCTTGATCCGGTCGACTACGCTGATGATGTTCGCCCCAGGCTGGCGCTGGATGTTGACGATGACCGCCGGAGTCTGGTTCATCCACGCGGCAAGCCGCGTGTTCTCCGTACCGTCGATCACGTTTGCCACATCGCTCAGCCTCACTGGCGCCCCGTTGCGATAGGCGACGACGATTGGTTTGTACTGATCGCTGGAGAAAAGCTGGTCGTTGGCGCCGATGGTGTAGGACTGGCGCACGCCGTCGATGACGCCTTTCGCCTGATCCACATTGGCCTGGGCCAGTGCCGTGCGAACGTCCTCGAGGCTCAGTCCGTAGGAAGCGAGCGCGGTTGGGTTCACCTGCACTCGAACGGCGGGCTTCTGTCCGCCGCTGATCGAAACCAGCCCCACGCCCGGCAATTGGGAAATCTTCTGCGCCAGAGCTGTGTCGGCAAGATCCTCGACTTTGGATAAGGCCAGCGAATCGGAAGTCATGGCCAGCGTTAGAATCGGGGAATCGGCCGGATTTACTTTGTTGTAAATGGGAGGATTCGGCAGATCCGTCGGCAAGTAGGTGGATCCCGAGTTGATGGCGGCCTGCACCTGCTGTTCTTCGACGTCGATATTCTGGTCTAGGCCAAATTGCAGCGTGATGACCGAGCTGCCAAATGAACTGGTCGAGGTCATCTGGCTCAATCCCGGAACTTGTCCGAACTGCCGCTCCAGAGGCGATGTAACCGACGACGCCATCACTTCGGGATCTGCGCCCGGATAAAACGTTACAACCTGGATGGTTGGGTAATCGACTTCCGGCAGGGCGGAGACGGGCAGTTGCAGGAACGCGACCCACCCCACCAGCAGCACGCCCACCATCAACAGTGTGGTCGCCACTGGCCGGAGAATGAATAGCCGTGAAGGACTCATGAAGCCGGGGTTCCTGATCCGGGGGTAACCGGTGCCGAGGTTCCTTGGGTCGGGCCGCTGTTCCTGAACTCGATCTTGCTGCCGGTTTGCAGTTTGTCCTGACCGTCGGTCACTACCGTGTCCCCGGGATTAAGGCCGCTGGCAATCGCCGTGTTGTTGCCTTGCGCAATCGATAGTGTCACCGCGCGCGCTTCCACCGTCTTGTCGGACTTCACCAGATAGACGAACGTTCCTTGCGGGCCGCGCAATATCGCGGCCGTGGGCAGCACCGTGCTGTTTTTTCGCGTCTCGAGAAGCAGGTTCGCATTCACGAACTGGTTGGGCCAAAGCTGATTGTCTTTGTTATCGAAAACGGCTTTCAGCTTGGCGGTTCCCGTGGTCTGGTCGATCTGGTTATCAATCGTCTGCAGTTTGCCCGTCGCCAGCTTGGTCTGATTGTCGCGGCTGTAGGCTTCCACCAGCAGCGTCGAGTTCTTCATGTGTAGCGATACAGTTGGCAACTGATCCTCGGGCAGAGTGAAAATCACCGCAATCGGCTGCAGCTGTGTGAGGATCAGCATCGGATTGGTATCGGCCGCGTGCACGATATTTCCCGGATCCACCTGCCGCAGCCCCACGCGGCCAGTGAACGGCGCTGTGATGTTGCAGTAGATAAGCTGCAGCTTGGCGTTGTCGATCTGCGCCTGATCCGTGCGCACCTGGCCGTCAAGCTGGTCCGCCAATGACTTCTGCGTGTCCACCTGCTGCTGGGCAATGCTTCCGGAGGGAATTAGTGTGGTATAGCGGTCGAGGTTCAATCTCGCATCGCGCAGCGTTGCCTGGTCTTTGAACAGCTGTGCCTGCATCTGTTCCAGTTGCACTTGGTAGGGGCGGGGATCGATTAAGATCAGCAAATCGCCTTCTTTCACGATCTGCCCTTCCTGGAAGTTGACGCGCATGATCTGCCCGTCGATGCGGCTCTTGATATTCGCCGTGTAGAACGCGGTCACCGACCCCAGCCCGACCAGGTAGACGGGCATGTCCTGTTTCTCCACCTTGGCCACAGCCACCGAAACCGTATGCGGACCCGCAGCTTGCGCTTTCTGTTGTTTGGAATCGGCGCTGGTGCAGCCGGAAAGGGATGCGCAGATCATGCCCAGCGCGAGGGCCAAAACGAGCCAACACCGGGAGCGGGCTGCGAACAGCGGTTCTTCTTGAGGAGAACTCGAATCGATCATTTTCACGGTTTTGGTCGGTTGCGCCTTTCCACAAGGTCGGCGTAGGACGTGCGATATATTAGACGTATTCATTTTAGATTCGGTTGCGGCAACCTTGTCCGGGAAAGACAGCAGATCGTCTTACTAAAGGTCCTCCCGATGGAGTGGCTCAGGTACAAACCGGAACGCAGATATAAGAGTAAAACCGCATGAAAACAGCATCAACTGTGGCGGCGCGCAGGTCAAGACCGGGGCGAAAGTTTTACAAATCTTTACTCGCTCGACCCCCGCTCACGTAGCGACAGCCGCCTCGGTGTCCGGAGCGAAGCTCCGCTGCTTGCTCATAGCAGAACGGCAGGTGCCGGATTCAGCGCCTCGTACGCCGCGATCTCCGCCTCATGTTGCAGCGTGAGTCCTATGTCATCCAAACCGTTGAGCAGACAATGGCGCACGAATTCATCGACCGGGAAGTTGGCGCGAAAGCCCTGATCGTCCCGCACCTCGCATTGCTCCAGGTCAACGGTGAGTTGGTAATCGTTCACCTCTCGGGTTCGCCGCATCAGTTCTGCGGCTTCATCTTCGCTAAGGCACACCGTGAGGAAACCATTCTTGGTGCTGTTATTGGCAAAGATGTCGGCGAACGAAGACGAAATCACGGCGCGGAATCCAAAATCCGCCAGCGCCCACACTGCATGCTCCCGCGAGGAACCGCAGCCAAAATTCTTTCCTGCGACGAGAATGCTCGCGCCTGCATAACGGGGCTCGTCCAGAACGAAACCAGCGTTCTTTTTCCCGTCCGCCGCGAACCGCCAGTCGTAAAACAAGAACTGGCCAAAACCGGTGCGCTCAATCCGCTTCAGAAACTGTTTGGGGATGATCTGGTCGGTGTCAACGTTGATCCGGTCAAGCGGAGCCACGCGCCCGCGATGTGTACGAAACGGCTTCATTGATTCCTCCGCGTCCTCCGCGGCTTTTCCCCGCGCTCTCCGCGATTAATCCGCGTCACCGAAACTTCCAATCCCGAATATCCGTGAAGTGCCCCGCGATCGCCGCCGCCGCCGCCATCATAGGACTCACCAGATGCGTCCGCCCGCCGCGTCCTTGCCGCCCTTCAAAATTCCGGTTGCTGGTCGAAGCGCAGCGCTCCCCCGGCTGCAAAATGTCGGGATTCATTCCCAGACACATCGAGCATCCCGACTCGCGCCACTCGAATCCGGCATCTAGAAAAATCCGGTGCAGGCCTTCGTGCTCCGCCGCCCGCTTCACGGCCTGCGATCCCGGCACCACCATGGCGCGCACCTTCGCACTCACGTGATGCCCTTTCGCAACTCGCGCTGCCGCCCGCAGATCCTCAAGGCGCGAGTTCGTGCACGATCCGATAAACACGCGGTCGATCCCGATATCCTCGATACGCTTCCCCGGCTCCAGCCCCATGTACTGCAAAGCCAGTTCAGTCGAGCGCCGTTCGGCTTCTTTCAGACTGCCGACGTCGGGGACGCGTCCCGTCACCGGCGCCACCATCCCCGGATTCGTACCCCAAGTCACGAACGGACAAAGCTGCGCCGCGTCCATCTCCACCACTTTGTCGAACGACGCGCCTTCCTGGCTGGGCAAGCTGCGCCAGTATTCGACTGCTTTCTCCCATTCCTGATCCCGCGGAGCAAATCGCTTTCCCTGCACATACGCGAAAGTGGTTTCATCCGGCGCCACCATCCCGGCCCGCGCCCCAGCCTCAATGCTCATATTGCACAGCGTCATGCGGCTTTCCAGCGAGAGCGCGCGCACCGCTTCCCCGGCGTATTCGATCACATGCCCGGTGGCGCCGTCGGTGCCGAGCTGTCCGATGATTCCCAGCGCCAAATCCTTGGCCGTTACTCCCTCCGCCAGTATCCCGCGCACTTCGATTTTCATCGTCTTAGGCTTCTGCTGGGCCAGGCACTGCGTCGCCAGAACGTGCTCCACTTCCGACGTTCCAATGCCGAAAGCCAGTGATCCAAAAGCCCCGTGCGTACTGGTGTGGCTGTCGCCGCATACAATCGTCATCCCGGGCTGCGTCAGCGCCAACTCCGGCCCAATCACGTGCACGATCCCCTGGTCGGGAGAGTCCATGTCGAAGAGCCGCACGCCGAATTCTTTGCAGTTTGCCTGCAGCGCCGCAATCTGCTTCGCAGCAATAAGATCGGTGATCGGAGTTCCCCGCGGCTCGGTTGGAATGTTGTGATCCACGGTGGCCACGGTCCGCGACGGCTGACGCACCTTTCTGCCCGCGGCCCGCAGACCATCGAAAGCCTGCGGCGAGGTCACTTCGTGCACCAGATGCAGGTCGATGTAAATGATCGGAGACCGTCCGCCCGGCTGCGCCACCAGATGCGCATCCCAGATCTTCTCGAAAAGTGTTTTCTTTGCAGGCATCTGTTTTAGATCGCGACCCCGAATAGCGTGGAGGCGGTAAATGTCTGACCGTGACCTTCTAGTTTTTCACAGCGCGTCGAAGGGAGCAAGCATGGCCGCAGGCTGCCGCTCTCAGGTATCATGGAGCCTGCATCCCATAATGAGCGGCGGCAAATGATCAACGGCAAGCACATCGCGGTTGTCATGCCCGCTTACAACGCGGAAAAAACCCTTGAGGCGACGGTGGGAGAACTGCCAGACCTGGTGGACATCCGCATTCTTGTGGACGATCACAGCTCCGACAAGACCGTCGATCTCGCGCACCGCCTCGGCCTGCAAGTCTTCCAGCATGACCGCAACTATGGCTATGGTCGCAATCAACAGACCTGCTATCGCGAAGCTCTGGCCGCAGGCGCCGACGTGGTCATCATGCTCCACCCTGATTACCAGTACACTCCGCTGCTGGTCACGGCCATGGCCAGCATGGTGGCTTATGGCGTTTACGATGTTGTGCTGGGCTCACGCATCATCGGCGGGACGGCGCTGCGCGGCGGCATGCCGCTCTACAAATACATCTCCAACCGGCTCCTTACCGCGTTTGAAAATCTTTTTCTCCGCGTGAAGCTTTCCGAATACCACACGGGATACCGGGCCTTCAGCCGCACGGTGCTCACCGAACTTCCGTTGTTGGAGAATTCCGATGACTTCGTCTTCGACAATCAGATGCTCGCCCAGTGCGTACACTTCGATTTCCACATTGGCGAAGTGTCTTGTCCCACCAAATACTTCGAAGAAGCCTCATCCATCAACTTCCGCCGCAGCGTGAAATACGGATTCGGCGTACTGGCCACAACCTTGCAATTTGCGTTGCAGAAGGCGGGCCTGATTCATCTGCCCCGCTTCAGCGACGAGGGCCGCAAACTAGAGCCCGGCTATCCTGCGTATTACGCCCGTACAACCGACGTTGCGCGCCCCGCCTAAGAAGTCTTCGCAGAATTGTTCGGAAGGAATGGGGTCGATTCCACCGCTATTTCTTTCCGGAAAGAAATCCCAGCACCTTGCTGGCGAACTCATCCGAGAACCCGAACCGAGCCTTGGCCCGCGAATAAAGATCAACGGCCTTCTTATCCAGCCAGATCATTGCCGATTTCCCCCAGCCATCCTGCGGCCGCGCAAAATAATCGGTGGAATGTCCAGTGAATTTCTTGTCCTGCTCGATTGTGTAGTAGTACAAAGCCAGACTCTTGCGCGATTGTCCCTCCGGGCAGGTCAGAGGATCAGGAAACCCATGCAACGACCTCTCGTCGGTCGTGAAGATGAGCGCATGGTTCAGCAGCGGAGGATACTTCGCCGCGCAACGCGCCATCTTGCCATCCTGCCGCTCCCACAATTCGATCGCCCCACCCCACTCCTCCTGCCATCCCGGATTCAGATAGAGAATCAGGTTCACGCGCCGGTGCCAGTGGGTGTGGAAGTGGTGCATGGAAAAATCCGTGTGCACGTTCAGGTAACCGCCCGGCCCGGACTGATGCAGTCCGCCGCCTTCCAACATGGGGTCCGCCATCAGGTTGGGGATCCCGGTCAATTCCGAAACCCAGGCCACAAACTCCGGCGAGTTCAGTTCATCCGCGACTGCCCCCAGCGCCGGCGGGAAAAATTGGCGTTTCGCCATGCCAAGCTTGTTCTCATTCGCGTGCTTATACTGCGTCCATTCCTCCGTCGAAGCCTGCGGAAACTGCGTCGCCATCTCCAGCGCGGTCTCCGGATCAAGAAAATCCTTCAAGAAAATATGTGGACAGGGATGGTTCTCCCGGTATTGCCTGGCTAGCGCAGGCAGCGGAGATCCCCACTTTTCGTAAGGAAATAGCCGTTCGGGAGCACGGACAGCCCGCGCAGTAGACATGCCTAGAAGCGCCTCATGGTTGGAATTGTATCCGATCGGCGATCACGAGACGCGGATTTTGGAGTGCAGACGCCCTCCGGAATGCTCGTCGCCAATACCATCAGGGAATCCGGCAAACGCGCACCACGCTGTTCTGGTAAGCACAATCGAGCCCGGCAACTCCAGGCTGTTGCACCACAACCCAGCCCACGCCGTATGTGTTCTTCAACCGCAAGAAGTCTTCTGTACGGAAACTCTTCCACGGAGTCTGAGCCTGCACTTGCATCCACCATTCCTCAGCCAGCGGCGGAAACATGCTGACCACGCCGTTGTCCTTGACTCCATCGGCCAGGCGGCTTCTCTGCGCGAGACAACGAAATCCGATCTCATCCTCGCCTGCGATATCCATATATTCCGGATCGAGGGCGAATGCGGCATTCACCGGCGTGTTCTGCCGAATCCAGACAAACGCCTGCGCCCAGGGATTCTTGGGCGAGACGCCGGGCCATTCCACCTGTGCACTTGCCGGAAAAAGCGCCCGCTGCCCCAGGAACATTCCCAGACTCAAAGGAGCGAACAGCAACAGCCAGCGCCACACGCGGTCCTTCAGCACATACTCGCCGAGAAACCCGCCCATCACGACAAACATTACGATGTAAAGAAAATGCAAACTGCGCAGCGGCTGCAGGCGGGCCACAGCTTCAAACCGAGCCGGCAGATCCACCACCAGCGCTGCGACTAGATAGATCAGGCCGTAGACCACGAAAGCACGGCTCACGCGTTCGACAATAAACCACCGCTGCCGTCGCGACGTACGTCCGAACCACCAGAACAACACCAGCGGCGCAACGATTCCCAGCAACTCATACCATGCCCATCTCTGTATGTAGTGAAAGCCATGCCGTTTCGCCGCCTCGTGATAGGCCGCGGAAGCCGCAGGCGCCAAAGGCATCCACAACGACAGCAGGCCCGCGATCTCGGCGGTGCTCTTCCAACGGCTTTCGAATCTTTCCATCACCAGCAGCAACGCACAAAACGAAAATGGAAACGTCCACATCAGCGGATGCATGCAGGCCGCAAGCGCCAGCCACAACAGCGCACGCACATATTTCCTCTCCAGGGTTCGCACCACCATGAAGATTCCCGCGAACGCCGCCAGATTCCGCGGGTTCAAATACTGGTCCATGATGTAGAGCGCGGTGCCTGCCACCGGAATCGTCAACAGCGCGGCTACCAGACAGACTCCGCCCCACCGGGCTTTCGCATTCGCATTCGGAAAGAGGAGGCCGCTCAATTCCCAACAGGCGAGGAGCAGCAGAAAAATGGACGCCAGATGCCATATGAACAACCCGGCTTCCATGGGCAAGTGAGTCACACGCAGAGAAGCCGCAACCACATTGGGGAAAAACGTCAAACTAGCGTGTGAACGGAAGAATTCTTGCCCCGTAGGGAACAGCTCCGGATGCAGAATCTTCTCCACGCCCGGCAGGTAAATCTCCGCATCTTCGGCGTAAGGATGGTAGCCACTCACCAGGACGGCTCCAAAAGTTAGCAGCCAGAGCCCGAGGGCGGACTTCCATTTCGGCAGGGTTGATCGAGGGGGAATACTCAAGGAGTTGGCGGCGGTAGCGCCGTATCTACCCTAATGATAGTGAATACGTCTGTCAAACTGACGCGCTATTGCAAAACGAAGAACTTCAAGCGGGAATTCTGCGAGCCAGCAACGCGAATCAGGCCTCGACCAGTTCGCCTTCGCGTTCCCGCAGATCTTCTAGTTCTTCTCTAGCTTCTCTCTTCAGCTTGCGTGCCGGCACCAGAGAGGCTGCAAGAATAACAATCAACGGATCAATAGGACGCCGGTAGTAAACCTCTGGGCTGGTGACGTAGTAGACCACGGGAAAACTGATCAACACAAGGGCATAGAGCACAGCGATTGCCGGTTCAAATCGAAATGCTCGCCATAATCCGATGAGCGCGAGCGCGGTAAAGATGGTAGACAGGATAATGTTGGGCGGATCAAGCGGCTCTTGTGCCAGGTAGACGCGATCAAAGCTCCAGAATCCAGTCCACATATAAACCATTCGTCGCAACGACGTCCACGCATACCAACCAGGGTGCCCGCCAATGAATTCGACAGCCTGTTTCTGCTCCTTGTCCATGTAGCCCAATTCGCCCAGACGCTGGAACTGTTCCCATTCGGCATCGCTGTGCCAGGGACCGAGGTCATAGGGAGCCCAGTGCGTGGTTGCGCCCTTGGTACCCAGCCTCAAGACCATGCCTATGTTGTCCCGGAACGGGATGAAACGATGAAAGGTGAGGTAGTTGCGGATAAACCACGGTGATACAAAAAGGATGAAGGCCAACGCCGCAAATGTCGCGGGACGGAACCACGCTCGCCTCCGGCGGTGAAGACGATAGCAAATCCATCCTCCCAGGAAAGGCAACACGGAAACAATCGCCGGGCTCGTGAGTGCAGCCAGACCCGAAAGCATGCCAAAGCCAAGCCACGGCCTCGCCTCAGATCGATTCTCAAGGTGCAGGGCAAAAAGAAAAAGCAAGCTAAGCAATAACGTAGCCAGCCAGGTTTCCCATATCCTTTCGACTGGGAAATAGACTGCGTATGGAAAAAAGACCCAGCCCCATCCCGACCACTTGGCTGCACGCTCGTCAAGAGTCCTGCGAGCAATGAAGAAGATAGGAATGCAGGTAAGCGCGGAGGTCAAAGCATTCAGCGAAAGCAGCACCACTGCCGAAGCCGTGGTGTAAATGCCAAACACTCTGAAAACGGCGGCGACGATGTAAGGATAGACGGGGCTCATCCAGGCAGTTGGTCCCGTCTCCGCGAAAAGCGGACTGCTGAATCCCCGGCCTTCAGCAATCGAGCGGGCGATCCGCCCCGTTTCGTAGCCGAAATGCCAGTGGTCACGGGATGGGTCGAGCTGTTCGGGCAACAGAAAGACCATCACAACCAGGCGGATGGCAAGAGCCGTGAGAACCATCCAGATTAGAGGTGAGTTGATAAACCGTCTGTTCCGACTGGCCGCCCGAGGATTGCGCGAAACCGAAACGTAGGATTCCTCTAGGACTTGGTGCATTCCCTTCCCCGAAAGGTACAGCGCCAGAGGCCTGCACGTCTCTGATTCCCATTACGGTATACCATCCTTCCCAAAATGGGAAGTTGACAAGAAGTTGCCCTGTGGAGGGGAATCTCGACCGATGGAATGTCAAAAGGATGGAGTGGGAGATGCGCAGTCCTACGCGACGACACCTTGCGCGCTTCGCCGGTCCTACGTAGCATCTAACTTACATGGCTGCTGCCCTCATCCCCGATCGCCCTCGGTCCAACATGGCCTTCGGCGAGATCATCGCGTTTGCCTACGACACGTTTTGCAGCAACAAGGTGCGCTTCATCTTAACCGCGCTGGGCATGGTCATCGGCACGGCGTCTCTCATCCTTGTCGTCACCATCGGCATGACCGGACGGCAATATGTCCTTAACCAGATCCAGGCCATCGGCACCAACGAAATCTGGGCGGAATATCTCGGCGGCGCCCCGCACATCAGCAATTCCAACCCCGACCCCCTCACCATCGAAGATCTCGATGCGGTTCGGCAGGACGTACCAGGTATCGTTGCCTCTTCACCGGTGACTCAACTCTCCGATCGCATCCCCGTGGGCAACGGCAAAGAGAAAGACGTCACCATCCTCGGTGTCAGTCCCGAGTACGTGCTCGTTCGCAACCTGGTGATCCCCTCAGGGAGATTCTTCGATCAGGAGGATGCCCAGGCCCATAACAAGGTCGGGGTAATCACCGAGAAAATGGCGGTGGAAGTCTACGGTTCGTCGTCAGCCGCCGTCGGCAAAGTCATCAAGCTCACCGGCCTGCCTTTCACTGTCATCGGAACCTTCAAGGAGCGCGTGGAAACGTTCGGCCAGTCTGAGATCGTCGATAACACCATGCTCATTTCTTATTCCGTCAGCCGCTATTTCATGGAGGTTCCCAACGTCAAACTCTTATATTTCTCCATGGAAGATCCCTCGATGGTGATTCCAGCGACGGCGCAGATTAAACGGGTGCTGCAGTCGCGGCACCGCTCGGAGTCGGTTTACGGCGTTTCCAATCTCACCGCGCTGCTCTCCATGGCTGACCGAATCTTCACCGGCCTGACCTGGATGCTGCTGCTGATTTCCATGGTGACTCTGGTGGTCAGCGGCATCGGCATCATGAACATTATGTTGGCCACCGTGACCCCCCGTATCCGCGAGATCGGCATCCGCAAAGCAGTCGGCGCCACCAACCGAGAAATCCGTTTTCAGTTTCTCGCCGAGGCCATTCTGATCTCACTCATCGGAGGCTTCGCCGGCATCGTCATCGGCCTCGCTATCCCGTACTCGGTGCGCTTCCTTACCGAGTACCGCATACCGATCAACGGCTGGTCCGCCATCATCGCCATTGTCGTGTCTTCGCTGGTCGGGGTGATTTTCGGCACCGTCCCCGCCGCCCGCGCCGCCCAACTCGATCCCGTCGAGAGCCTGCGCTACGAGTAGCCGAAGGACTCCCAAACCCTTGAAAGGAAAAGACCCAACGAAGCGGCCTGCCCTGGGCCAACCCGGAGGGACGGCGCCAGTTCCGACGCATTACACGTGACCCGCCCCGCCAGCGTCGCTCTTGGGTCGAGCTGGGAAAATCCACAGAGATGCCTTCTGCCACGAAAAAGTTGCATTTTACCTGTACTCCGAAGTAATATGCTTTGCGGAGCTTGACCATAGGTTTCCCAGTGTTCGAGACCCTGTACCGCTAATAACTACTTCCAAACTTGCAGTTCAAGCTGTGCAAAAAATGAGAGGTGGTTGGTCCGCCTCCGTCCCGGTTCGGAGAGTTCAATATGGCGTGGTACGCGTACTGCCTTACCGAGCACCAGACCCTCCCCAACGGCACCCGTTCCCGACGCCCATTTGTAATTGAAAACGTTCAAGGCGTGAACGGAGCCCCCGTGCTCAGCTATCCCAGCGGCGAGTTTGCTGTGATTGTGAGCGAATACGACCAGAACGCTGCACAACTTGACCAGAAAGCGGCCATCGAGCACGCCCGCGTGGTTAGCGGCTGCTTCCGCAACTCCACGGTATTACCGTTCCGTTTCGGAACCATCTTCGAAAGCGACGACGCTCTCCGCCAGGCTGTCCGGGTCAACCGGCGTGCCTTCGGACTGAGCGTCGCCCGGCTCCGTGGCAAGTCCGAAATGCACATCAAGCTGACGGTCACCGACGGCTCCCTGCGCGAGGCCATGATCGATGTCATCCTGCCCGACACTGTCGGCGGCGACTATCTTTCCAAGCTCCGCGTCAAAGCTTCCCGTGAACGTGAGCGCCAGACCAAGGCCCGCGCCCTCTCGGTGCAGGTCCACAAGCTATTTAACCCGCTCGAAGAAGAAGTGAGCTGCAAAAAGGTCGCCCCGCAAGGCATGCTCATCGACATCGCCCATCTCATCGATTCCAAATCGGTCGAGAAATACCAGAACCGCTACAGCACCGCCGCCAAGCAGTTGAAGAACTGTGAAGTGGCCATCAGCGGCCCCTGGCCTCCATACCACTTCCTCCCCGGGAAGCTGCGTACCGTGGCCGGAAACAGCTAGTCACACCTGCAACTCTCCGAGCCGCCGCTTCGCCAATTGGCGTCGGCGGCTCGATTGCTTCTCAGAGCATCCCTATGCGATCAATGTGCATCCTTCTGCACTTCCCTGGCACTCCGTACCTTGCCCCCCTCATTTTCGCTCGGCCATAAGCTGGCCCTAAGCCTCGCTCCATCAATCATTTATGGACTCGCATGACTCCGACCCAGCCTCGGCGGCCTTTGGTTCGGCAAGTGCTTCCTCTTGATGTATCAAAGAGGCCGCAAACCCAAAGAAATGACCTTCACTCTCTTTCCCTGTCACCAATTCCCGAAGTGCCGTTCCGCCCGGCGAAACGGTCACTTCCATTGCCTTTCCTGAAAACCTTCCAAACCTGACCTCTTGAAACGTGGCCCCAGCAATGGGGCCACTTTTTTGCTC
>Ga0302179_10000929_pt1 | contig 18354 bp, 23 predicted proteins | sample I_Palsa_E3_1_FD_198788 | JGI IMG/M metagenome (GOLD analysis project Ga0302179, IMG submission 198788) | Peat permafrost microbial communities from Stordalen Mire near Abisko, Sweden - I_Palsa_E3_1 | ecosystem: Environmental > Terrestrial > Soil > Palsa > Peat permafrost | place: Sweden...
CATTGCCACCGAAAGTCCAGAGCCATTAGACACCACGCAACGTTGTCTCCCCTCAGTGACCCCATGATCAATAATACACTATGTAATCTCACTATCTGACGGAGAGCAACCGCGTGCAAGACAAGCAAAAACCAATGATCACCCGCTTCTTGAGGTCGTGCCTTCCGAAAGCACCGAATCTGACGCATCTTGTTCCTTCTCGGCCGCTAGATCTTCCTCGCTCGGTGGAAAGAATTCCGGCACGATATCATGGTAAACTTCTTCATCGTCCGCGGAGAAAACACAAAAGATCACACGATCCATCTACAATGAGTCCCACACGCGTAGGTCGCATACAATTGTCGAATTGGAAGGAGAAGACGACGTTTCCGGATCAACAGGAGATTCAAGCCACTTTCGAACAGTCTCAGTAGCAACTGCAGTAGCTTCTCTGATGGGGTATCTTTTTGTCAAAAGTAGATCTCAACGACGTCATACCCGTAAATCCCAGTACTCAAACTTGGGAAGGCGATACTTTTCAAGTGGTTCGTTTTGGCGAGATCCAGACTCTTTTGATAACAACTTGCGAGGAGTCCTGGAGCTGCAGTCTCGTCCGTGAAATAAATCGGACCGACAGTATGAATGATTTCTAATCTGTTAGGGACTCAGGATACAAAGTAATAGGTGCAATGGTACTTTGTGCGGAAAGTCTGTAGGCGTCGGTCATCTTTGCCATGCCGACTTCGCAGCCGTTGAGACGTCGACATTCTTGTAGAAGACCTAGACCTGCCGCTTTGTGGATTGCACCGTCTACACCACCTCCTCCTAAAAGGGATCTGTTCGCTGCATTGACAATTACATCGACTTGTAGTTTTGTGATATCCCCTCTCCTACAGATCAGCCCCACACATCGAAGAGGAATACCAAATCGAGATTTTGTTATTCAACTCATTTGAAGGAGGATATTTGGTACTTGAGACTAGACGTTAGAGGTTTATTTGTGGAAGCAGGTTAGTTACTCTTGCCGGTATTCAATAATCCGAACCGGTATAAATGGGTTAATGTGTTGAGGTCATGTAATCCAACTCTCATCTCGTCCTCGTCTTCGTCAGGCTCAAAGTCCTGCCAGTAAAACGCGTTATCCTCGTCGTCTTCAAACCCCCACTCCTCGCTGTTGTCTGCAAGGACAATCTCGTCGTCGCTAGTCGAGTCTTGCCCTTCGACCAGCACCCCCTCGAGCTCGTCCGAATCGTGCGGTCCTGTGTAAATCGGCGAAACGTCCCCCGGCATAAGAAGGCGGTCCCCTCCGAGAGTTACACCCAAAAAGATACGAAAGCTAGGATGAGAAGCGTCGTCGTTGTTGGTGGGCACCTCGGGGCAGCTGTCAATATCGCGTGCGTACGAAACTATGACGATCGAAATGATCAGCGCTAAAATTATCAGGAAATTAAGTCTCTTCAAAGGGCCCTGTTCATGTATGTGTATATACAATGAGTAGTTATTTGCATTGCTACACCTATAAATGCAGTGTAGGTGGAGGCTTCTAAACGCCTTACTCCCTGCAAATACCCATAGAAATGTCCTGGACCTACAAATACAACCAAACCAGATTCGCAAAACACTCACCCCCCATCATCATTACCAACTTCCTTCCAGCATGAGACATAATAAAACAGATCGCATATGCGGATATCTTTCTTCATACAATTAATCCTGATCGCAGTACCTTTTTGTTTCGCGGTGTGGCTTGGATACGTTTTACTCGTTCCGGTTTCTTAGGTCGGCCCGGCTTCGTGGCGGATTGTTGTTGCTTAATCCGGATTTTCAGGATGATTTTGGAGGGTGGCGAGGGCGAGGGCGTGACTGGGGGGGTGAAACGTGAGGAGTTGTCTTGGTCTTGGGGTGGATCTATATCCATGGGGTCGTGAATGTCGGTTGGAATGATGGATTTTCGATCGGGCGTTGGGGGTGGGGTATCTGGTCTGACTCGTTTGGAGAGGACTGGTAATGCTAGATTCTGCTGTGGGAATCGTTCAAATAACTCCTTGAACGCGGATCTATCCGCCTTTCGAATAAATGGATGCTATAATCAGAAGACTTTCCCGGAAAAAGATGATACCTCAAGGAGTTCGTTCGCCGACGGCCGCTCACTGATTTTCAAAAAGAGACACGACATAAACTCCTCCAACTCGCCCGATGCATACTCCTGTCCATTGGCATAGTTTCTCGCAGACCACATCCCCATGACCTCGAAATTGGGAAAATCCTCCGCATCATGGAAGAGGAGATTCAACAACGTCATGCCAAGACTCCAGATATCTGTTTTGGTATTATAATGACTTCCCCTGCGCATCTCGGGGGACATGTAGCTTATTGTGCCCTCGAGGCCACGGGCCATGGCGCTATTGTCGGGGAGGAACTCTACGTTTCCGAAATCGGCTAGTTTGATTCGTGGATGGGACGAGATTAAAAGGTTATCGGGTTTGACGTCGCGATAAATTATATTGCGAGAATGCAGGTGATCGAGACCAGTCAAGATCTATCAGTCAGCAGTGAGCTTCCGGGAGGAATATGTTGTGGGGTGGATGTGGGGAAGGTACCTGCCGGACCAATTCCGCCAAAATGGTCTCATCTCGTCGAATCTCCTGCAAGAGATGATAGTATTCGGATTCATAGAGTATATCTCCCAAAGATCCCTTCAACTTTTTCATTGCGATATACCCTCTTCCATCCCATTCCCAAAAATCATACATCTGCAACACATTGTGATGCCGAGTATTCTGAAACGTGCGTACTTCTCTTTCGAAATCGACTCGTGGTCGTCGGTACTCCTTGCGCGTATCTTCTCCGCCAGACGAAGAAGTCTGCATGATAAAGTCGCTCGCCTTGATGGCGCAGGTACAGTTCCTTACGCTCTCCGGATGCGACCATTCGGCCGAGTAGATTGTCCCCCAGAAATGCTCGGGCGAGGAATCGGCGGGGGAAATGGTGTAGGAATTGCCATTCGGGAGATGGAAAGTGAGTCGCTCGCCTCCGTCCGAGTACTCGCATTGAGCGGTCGAGGGTCCGATTGCGGGTGGTGCTGCTGGTGCTGGTGCTGGCGCTGGTGGTTTTGCGACCGAGGGACGAGGAGCAGCAGCACGGGGCTTTGTCTGTCGTGGTTTTGCAGCGGGTTTTGGCGCTGGTTTACTGCATGGGACTTTCTTTGAGGCCTGGTTTCTTGTGGAGCTACGCGTAATACGGCCCATTTGCCGCTCCAGGTGAGACTCTACCCTCATCAGCACATCCCGCGTTGCGCACCAGGCATATGAATCTCGACGGGGGGGACGCTACCAAAAAGCGACAGTCTTCAGCATCTGCGCACCCCGATGAACACCCGTGGCACAGCAGTCCTCAGACAATGTGCCGGTGAGAAGGAGGCGATGGTGGCAGAAGCAGCTGAAGGAATATGATTTGTGCAGCAAATGGACAGATAATTCGGAAGCGAAGGACGAGGCAGTGCGTTCCGGCTGCACAAGTCTAATTTCGGTCTGCAACCCGCGCCCGCCTTCTCTCTCGCACGCACACTTTGGGCGCCCTGCGTGTGTGTGTGAGCGAGCGAGCGAGTGTGAGTGGTCGGCATTACGCACTGAGCCGTCGAAACTCCCGACGGGGAGCGGCGGATTCTGATCTTGACTGCATGCAGCATGCTGCATGGCGCGTATCTGTTACATATTTCAGGCGGGTTATCTTATTTATTTATGGACAAGGTTAATCTTCGTGAAACTTGGAATGACATATGAGGATCCCTGTTTTGGAGAGGATATTTATCCTATGCAAAGTTGCGCAGAAAGAGAAGAAAGATGCTCTGCTGTTTTTTTGAATGCTGGCCCTCGGTGATTGATTGCATAGTGGGGGGCCTTGCAGATGTGAGCACGGACCGTCTCCGAACCACGCATTTCCAAAATGCCCGCATTTGACACCGCACAGACCCGCTTACCACTTTTTATGCAGCACTCTAAAGATACATAGTAAACAAAGTCTCGAACACAGACCAGTACAACAACAGCCAAATTGCATCCGTCGCAATAACCCACAAGCAATGACATCACTTGTATATTCTCCGGGGGTGTCCAGCTTGTGAACTCTATCCAAACACGTCCAAATTACCCGAAATGAAAGCTCCTCGACCATACACCTCGTTCGTTTCCTGCAGACTTGTGTGTAAGTTATGCAACCTGCGTGGACTCAGTGGCTGGACAGGGTGACAAGCATTGTCCTTGTTCCTTGAGAATGTGGGTTTCCGAGCCAACGGAATTAAATTCCCCTCGACAGCCAACCATCATCGCCAGGACGCGTCCAAGGGGCCATGTCTGTCGATCGCCCTGCACAGGGTGCTGGGAGCTGGCCGAGGGAGGGGTCAATTATATACGGTGTTTGTTGGTACCTTTGTGTGTCTAACGTCCGCTCATTCACGTTCGTCTACTCCAACGTCTATTTCGCTGCAGTCGCTCCTTTACCCAAGTCCAAGTAAGACCGTCGCTCGCTCCCTGGCTGGACCTTCGATACTCCCGCGGTTCTCTGTTCTGTTTTCTAATTTACCGTCCGTTTCTTGAACGACTTGCACGATGGGCGGCGACTTGGAAGCCTTCCCGAACTACGAATACACGAAAATGGAATACTCATCTACTCGTAAACCACGATCCCGCTCGCCCTCGCCAACTCGCACTGCGGTCTTCCGTTTCCGTCGAATACGTTACCTCCTCCTGCGAATATGTCTGCTTATCACTGCCTTCATTTTTATGTTCACATCTGTCGACCGGATCTGTAACACCACTCTGCTCGCGCAGGGCATCCTAACCTATGTCCTACCAATGGACGCTCTTCGCGCGTCGTCCTCGCCATTACAGGACAATCAACAATTCCGCCCCTGGGGCTTCCAAAGCCAGACCTCCGCCGGCGACAAGGACGGAATCGTCTTCGTTCCCTCGGAGGCGGTGCTAAGGAAACAAGAAGACGATACAGGGGTGCGTCGAATCCACAATATAATCCACAACAAAGTAGTCAACAACAGTGTCATTTTCGTGCCTGTTAAATCCGCCGATATGATCTGGGTGGACAACCTGCACTGTCGTATAAACGGACACTTGAAGCTGCGCAACATCATTTACTGGGCAATGGAGGAGAGTGCGGCGATAGCCCTGCAGGAAAGGGGGTACAAGTTCTTTTACTGTCCGTTGCTGGAGGCGCGACGTGATGAGACGAGGCGGGTCGAGGAGGGGATGAATACCGTCCGCTTGTGGGGGTGGATTAGCAGGGCGGGGGTGAATCTGTTGTGGATGGAGCCGCGTGTGGCGTTGTTCAAGACGCCGTTTGAGGGATTGAGTATGGATGCTGATATCGAGGGCATTTTTCCGGGGGAGTCGATGCAGGAGGTGCGCGCCGAGGACGGGGTAGCGCAGTTGGGCACAGGGGTAATGTGGATGAAAGCGGGGCCGGATGTGAGTATCCTGCTCAGCAAGGTGTATTCCGCGCTCATGGGAGGGAAATACAACACCGAAGCGGAAGCACTCAACTCGCTCCTTCGGGCTAATCCTTCACGATACCTCTCCCTCGACAATTCTTCTTTACCTACCTCTCACGACTCGAATTCCACCACTGAACACAGACCTTCCACCGCCGTCTTATCCTACCGAGCAATGTCACCCTTTACTCATCTCACATACTCTATCTTCGAGAAATACATTCATCTACACACGTTGGGGTATTCCTCCGCTTTCTCCCTCCGCGACTCGAACTGGGATGTCGACCGCTTCTTCCCGACGATGTTGTATGTCCACCACAGAGATTTGGAGAAATTTGAGAGGCGGAAACGGGATACGGGCGCGGGAGGACAGGGCAGGATGGTGGAGCGGTGGAAGAGTTTGGGGTGGTGGGAGTTGAATGATGATGGGAAGTGTGCTTTACTTGCGTCGAGACCGAAGAAGGAGTAGGACGTATATGGTGGATGAGTGGATGGATAGTTGCTGGACAACAAGGAGCGATGGAGTTGTATAATAAAGATATTCAAGATTTTGAGAGTAACATGATGCTCCAGTAGATCAGTGTTCTCAATTCATCGTCTGTGCGACACTTTACACACAAGTCGTCAATGGTCTAAAACACTTTGTGTAAACAAGATCTAACAGCCATGGAAGTCTTGAACTCGGAAGCCGTTAATACATATCTTCCTGCGACCAGAATATTCATTCCACTAAAATCTCGATCAAACTACGAAACGGCGGGCTATAGATTTTAACGTTTGTCAAGATAGATGTCTCATCAATCTAAGGGAGTCAAAATCATTCTTTACCCTTTAAGGATGTAGCTTGTGATTCGACATTCCGCTTATCTAGATTATCTCAAGTTAAATGTGGGGCATAGAATCTCAAAGAACCTCTCAAGAAAAGAATCGGTAAAAGCGCCCCGAAGAACTACTATACATCTAACCCCCTTAAGAGCCCACTGAAGCGCGTCTCCACAATATCTTGCCGTCTTTCACGTTCAAAGCAAGCCTCCATTTCGACATCGATCAGATCAATTGCACCAAGTTTTTCACCATCGCAAACAGATCTCAAAATATCACTATCCTCTTCCACCATATCTCGCCACAGTATTGTGATCATTTGTGTCTCTTTCAATCCCAGGAATGTCCATCGCTCCCATCCCCTGAGCACTGTCCCACGAGCACCAGCCGAGCCCAGGGGGATCGCCTCTGCGTGATTGGCCGCCCCCTGCGCCATAATCCACGGAAATTGTTCACGCGTGCCAAAGAGTATCTTTCCACAGCCAATCGCCATCAGTCCCCACTGAGCATGACAAAGTGTTTGGCAAATCAGCCTCGGCTGCCATGCTTGTCCGCGCTTCCCTGTTCCGGGCATTGCAAAAGTGGCTTTCTTCCTGCAATAAACTGTATTTGTAAGATCTCAGATCTCGGGCTTGGCGCTCTGATCGAACTCAATACTGTACAATTTGCTGCCTGCGATATCGAACACGCAAACGGTAGACTTCGGATGTGTGGTTAGGACGTTGCGAGGGAACTGTGAACCAGCAGGGCACCGTGGCGAGCTAAGGGGTTGGTTGGTTTGGCCTGCAAGTCTTGATCGAACTTTTCATTTCCAATATTTGTTCGGTGACACAATTTTCAGGTTGTCTGGCGTGTCCGTACATACGTTTCAAGGAGACATTGCGATTGCGATTAATTTGCTGGAGTTCTTATTCCGCGGAAGTACGTGTGTGGTCAGATTATTTGAACTGATTTTCAGGGCAGGATTGAGTCTGTTGTTGTTGGGATCGGTGTTTTGAGGCGATACCGCGCGCGATCGCGAAAGAGCGAAAGATGAGGCCTTTGGTTGCGTTACGGAACGCTGTGTTCGTCGCTGTGGTGTTGGTGTCCTTGGTGTATTATTATGCTGTAGACTTGTCGACTGTGTCTGCCTTGGATCAGCTGCAAACAACTGCACAACACAGGTATGTTGGGTCTCCAATTCATGTCTAATGATAGAATCGCCAATCCGGCTCAGATATCGCACAACGAGGTTGAAGCAAATAGGGACGGAGAGCAGGTGGGACTTGCGATCAAGGAAGAGGAAGTCGTCGTGACACCCAAGAAGGTCGAGATTGTGGAGGAGAATTCAGTGCCCATCGCACATGTGGTGGAGGAAAACATCGAGACCGTGACGCGGGAACATACCGCGCAAGTGACTGCTGTCTCTATTGATCCTATTAAAGCGATATTAGATGGCGGCACATCCATCGAAGATATCAAGGCTTCTACTCCCATTGATGAATTCATCGTCGAGGGCGAGACATTAAAAATCTCGAATATCGAGATCCAAGACCCGGAACTAGAATCTGCCATTGTATCGGAACCGCAAGAAACTTTCGAGACGATGAACGATGTGGATGCGTATATCCCCCCTGTAAAACGCGATCTAACGAGTAGTCCTCTTATCCCATATCCTCCACCGGATCGAGAATACATCTCCGTAACGGGGTTTCAATTCTGCGATATCCTCGAAAACGCAACCTTCTTCACCGATATCGAACTTGACGGCCCCGGCATTAACGGTACGTTGTCCATCTCGAATGCGGCAAGACTAGTGGAATACATCGACAATTCCGCGCAACAATTAGTGGCGCACCCAGAGTTCCAGGGAAATTTCCAACGAGAAACAAGATTCACTCAAAACGTTACGGCCGACTCACTGAAACGGGGGGTATGCTGGAATATCGCTCAGGGGAATCTAGTGTGGTGGAAACCATACGTGAGATTCGGTCAGATCTTGGATGGCAAATTCGGGGGCCGAGTTTTGAGGACCATTGATCCCAGTGCTCTCTCATTTCTTAACTTTGATGGCAGTCAGTCGCCCAGAGAAGTGGCCGCAGACTCACACTCCAAGCCGCATTATAATCTGGCTTATGTTGTTATGGTGCATACGAATGCGGACAACGTCGCTGCATTAATAGACGCATTGGCTGATCCGACGGTGTTTATATATCTCCACGTGGACCTCAATGCAGACAAAAAGTTCCAAAAAGAGATCCGCGAAGTAATCAAAGACCGCCAACATATAGCCCTGATGCCAAACCCGTTTGCAGCGTCATGGGCTCACGTATCTCTTATCTGGGCCGAGATCCGAGCGTTCTTCGATCTTCTCGATCTCATCTCATTCGACTATGTCATCAACTTATCCGGTGCGGATTATCCGCTAAAATCAGCCAAGACGATATACAATCATCTGGAAAGGAAGGCGGGGGGGAATTGGATGTGGTGGTCGACCGCCCACAAGAATTCCTGGGAGTTGGATACTCGGTGGTACAATATGTATCATTGTCGCGAAGTGGGCCGGAATTGGGACAAGAAATGTTATTTCCCGGATAACATCCATGGATGGAGAGAATTTGATGGATACAAGGATTTATTCCCTCGACTATACAAAACCTCTCAATGGCTGATACTCCATCGCTCAAGCGTGGAGTATCTCCGCTCCTCGGAATCAGCCAAATTATTATTAATGCACGCAGAACACACCTTCATGCCGGACGAGATCTTCTTCTCTACGTTCTTTGCAGCATCACCATTCAACGCGAAAACGTACCGAGATCCCAAACGAATGATGTTCTGGAATGGAGGCAGTCATCCTTACGACTGGACTAACAATGACCGCGGAGTGATTAAAGCATGGGCGAAGCATTTCATGTGGATTAGAAAAGTAGATGTAATTGGGGATCCAGCGCTGAAGAATACCCTGGATGAGATTCGACGGAAGGATAAGATGTCGAATCGGGTCGTTTTGAAGTATAAAGGAGGGATTATCCCTGTTGATTAATGGCATGGGATGGACATTACATGAGATATAAGGCGTTCGCATCATATAGAATAGAGACATTGTAATATAATGGACATATTAGCATGCTATTTTGTCCCATACAAATGCTGTAGAAACTGCTAATCGTTTACGGGGTGGGGATCAAAAACTACTCAGCTTTTCTGAGCAAACTATTGCTGGAGCCCTGGTGCTGTGAGGCGGAATTGAGATGAGACAGAAAAACGTGCAAATTGTACGATACTCTGCATCCGGACTAATTCCACAAGAAACCCTTCTCGCCCGTTGACCTCCTCGGCCGCCCCAAAGCAGAAAATCCCGACGTCCTCCAATTCAGGAGCCACTCAGCGTACCTATGACGCTACTCAATCATGAAATCTCTCACATCTCATGGAAACTCAGCCACAAACCCAGAAACAGGACCACTTAACCCCGTCGACCGGCGCCTTGGTCCGGCCCAGCCGGCTTCCCCACACCACACCACACCATTTGTCACTTGACGACAATCACGCAATTCGCTCGCCGGATCTCCACCTCTCGCACAAAATACAATTACTAACCTTTCCTGGCGTTACAAATCGCATCATTCTCGACATACATATATAACCGCTGAGCACTCACCGTTCACAAGTCAATCCGAGATCAACAAGTCCACACACACAGAGTGAGATGTCTGCAGCAGCGACTCAGTTAGCGCCCGTCCGCGCGGCACTCAATTTCTTTGAGCCGGAGCCGAATACGACGGAGCCGCCCCACCAGTACATGTACGAGCACGATCCTCCGCGCAATTTCCGGGACGTCCCACGGGAGGTCTCGGTCTACGACATCCGAGGCCACGAGGACGAGTTCACACTAGACAAGAATGGATTCCAGGTGGTCAAACATGTTACGCAGGAAAAAGCGTTTGACGACGACGCAAAGATCAAGACGGGGTATTACAAGGAGGTGGAGGAGTTGTTGAAACAAGTCACGGGAGCGCATAGGGTGGTTATTTTTGACCATACGATTCGGCGGAATATTCCTGGGCAGGTGGATAAGCCGTCTTCGAGGGGGCCGGTCGGGCGGGTGCATATTGATCAGACGCCGTGGGCGGGCGAGGAGCGGGTCAGATTGCATACGGGTGCGGAGGCAGAAACCCTGCTCAAGGAACGAGTCCAGATTATTAATGTCTGGAGACCTATTAATGGGGCCGTCGAGGACCATCCGCTCGCGTTTGCAGATTACCGCTCCGTGGACTGGGACAACGATCTCGTCCCCGTGACGCTGCGATACGAGAACCGCAACGGAGAAACTTTCAGTGTCAAGTACTCGCCCAAGTTGAGGTTTTATTACAAGAGCAGGATTGATTCGGATGAGGTTTATTTGATTAAGTGTTTTGAGAATAAGTTGGATGGACGCGCCAGATTGACTCCGCATACAGCGTTTACGGATCCGAATACACCGGATACTGCGAAACCACGCGAGAGTATCGAGGTTAGGGCGCTGGTGTTTACGCATGAGCCGATATGAGTTGTTGGATTTGTAAAATGGATTTTGGGAGTTAGTGTTGATTGCTTGTTGGTATTTGTGTAGTCTGTATTAAAGGTATCACTGTTGCCTTGCTTCAATCTGACGAACGTTTGAAGAGCTGGGAAGAGCTTGTTCTTAAATAACACAGTCGTATTCGAACATTCGGTGACCGGATCTTGTACTATGTTCCATCCAATCTGATCCCTATAGCTAGGAGGTCTGAGGATATTCCCCATCGCGCGGGGCAAACAACTGTAAACATGTTTTCGTTTAACAATATTCAATCTGTTGTTCGTATTATATTAAGCCGCCTTTACTGCGAACATCAACCCCCTGGGGACCACTCCCGCGCTTAGCTTCGCCACCTCCACCCAGTTTTGGCCACTGCTTGATGCACACTTAACCTCGGCCCTTCCGGGTGACTCACTGAAGATTGGTCCGAGTTGAGATCTGAGTCAACACAACCACCAAGTTTATCAGACATTTTAATCGAAGTAGAGTGACTCACTTGTTCGCAGGGACGTTACAGACCTGGGCAATACATCCATTCCTACGTGAATATAGGGTTTATAATTCGATTATTTCCCGCAGCTGTAGATCGACGTCATGCATATGGGTTTTTGGATCTCATCTCACGAGAATTCATATACCAAATAACAAATAGAATCCGAATGTGCTGTAACCAGAAGAAATATGGTTCCTGTAAGTGAGAGTGTCCAGCGGTTTCCAATAAACCCCAAGACCAAGTGTTCCGCAAGTGGGCGTTGGTTGGTGCCCCTTGCGTCAAGCCCGTCGTCGGTTTATGGTTGATCCGGGTGAGATCCGCATATGCATGCACAATGGTAAATCATGTGAATCATGTGAATATTAAAGTTACATGTTGTGGTTTTAGCGTCGGAAAAGCAGTCACACTGACATAAGCGCGGTTTTGGTGGGTGACTCCACTCAAATTTTTCTGTGCTTCATTTCTTCTTCACCACATTTCCTCCTTCACTTCATCCTTTCACCGCTTCATTTCACAGCACTTTCCAGCATCACAAAATGGGTAAAGAAAAGACTCACGTCAACGTGTATGTTCCCCCGCCTTGTTGCTGCTGCAGACTGAGCTAATGGACTAGTGTTGTCATTGGGTATTAGTGCGCTGTGCTTCCCTGTTCTAACTGCAGACACGTCGACTCTGGCAAGTCCACCACCACAGGACATCTCATCTACAAATGCGGTGGTATCGACAAGCGAACCATCGAGAAGTTCGAGAAGGAGGCCGCTGAGCTCGGAAAGGGCTCGTTCAAATACGCCTGGGTCTTGGACAAACTAAAGGCCGAGCGTGAACGTGGTATCACCATCGACATTGCCCTCTGGAAGTTCGAGACTCCCAGGTACTATGTCACCGTTATTGACGCCCCTGGCCACCGTGATTTCATCAAGAACATGATCACCGGTACCTCGCAGGCCGACTGCGCTATCCGTATCGCCCTCTCTGTGACCGCTGCTGATTCTAGTCATCATCGCCGCTGGTGTCGGTGAGTTCGAAGCCGGTATCTCCAAGGACGGACAGACCCGTGAGCACGCTTTGCTCGCTTACACGCTCGGTGTCAAGCAACTCATCGTTGCCATCAACAAGATGGACACCACCAAATGGTCCGAGTCCCGATTCGAAGAAATCGTCAAGGAAACCTCCAACTTTATCAAGAAAGTCGGTATGTATTCCTTCGTGATCTTTCTTATATTCAGGTTACAACCCCAAGACCGTTGCCTTCGTCCCCATCTCCGGATGGCACGGCGACAACATGATTGAGAAGTCCGCCAACATGCCCTGGTTCAAGGGTTGGCAAAAGGAGTCCAAGGCCGGTGCCTCCAAGGGATTCACTCTCCTTGAGGCCATCGACTCGATCGAGCCCCCCGTCCGACCTTCCGACAAGCCCCTCCGTCTCCCTCTCCAGGATGTGTACAAAATCGGCGGTATTGGAACAGTCCCCGTCGGCCGTGTCGAGACCGGTATCATCAAGGCCGGCATGGTCGTCACCTTTGCCCCCGCGAACGTCACCACGGAAGTCAAGTCCGTCGAAATGCACCACGAAACTCTCGTCGAGGGTCTCCCAGGTGACAACGTCGGATTCAACATCAAGAACGTCTCTGTCAAGGAAATTAGACGTGGTAACGTCTGCGGTGACTCCAAGAACGATCCCCCCAAGGGATGCGACTCTTTCAACGCCCAGGTCATCGTCCTCAACCACCCTGGTCAAATTGGCGCTGGATACGCACCAGTCTTGGACTGTCACACCGCTCACATCGCTTGCAAGTTCGCTGAGCTCCTTGAGAAGATTGACCGACGCTCCGGAAAGAAGTATGTTTGTTCGCTATATCAAAGCTAATCCATAGGATTGAGGATGCACCCAAATTCGTCAAGTCTGGTGATGCCGCTATCGTAAAGATGATTCCCTCCAAGCCAATGTGTGTCGAGGCTTTCACTGACTACCCCCCTCTTGGTCGTTTCGCCGTCCGCGACATGCGTCAAACCGTCGCCGTCGGTGTCATCAAGAGCGTCGACAAGAGCGAGAAGGCCGGCAAGGTCACCAAGGCCGCCCAAAAGGCAACTGGAAAGAAATAGATACCAAGCGCACGAGATTGGGTGGGACAGATGTCTGTTGGTAGAGATGTGTGTATCATCGAGCGTGTGATTTGGATAATCTGTTGAAATGGTTTTTGATGTTTAATGGTTGTCGTACGGGCAGCTATAGATATATTTTTGTTTCTTTTGTTTATTGCGTGCGTGGGGCTAGGTCCGCGCTTGCAATATGATTTAGTGTGTAGTCTCATTTCGCTTTGGTTGGTTTGGTAGTGAATTCAGCACATGAATTATCAATTTCTGGTCTTGAGAGGGTGAACATGTTCCAAGAAGTGTATGTATTTTCAACTACGAAAGAAAGAGAATAAGAAGCTAAATAATTCCCAGCTAAATATATTCCCCAACGTGCTACACCTACTTGCGTTGTCCGTAAGCCCTGGTTGCGTATGAACCACCCTCGACAATGACATCTGCGGGGTTTTGGGGCTTGCCAGAGAAGTAGTTCTCGAGGATCGTCTTGACACCGGCGGCGTATCTGGCTTGGGCATCGAGCGTGGTTCCGGACATATGGGGAACCATGGCGTTTCCACCGGCCTCACCCTTGTATGACATGGTGCGCCATGGGTGGTCTTGGGGAGCGGGTTGAGGGAACCACACGTCACCACCGTATCCACGGAGTTGACCGGTCTTGAGGGCCTCGGCGACATCTGAAGTTAGCGAGATCCAACGATGTGAATACCTTCGCGGACGCAGATGGCTCCACGGGCAGTGTTGACGAGCCATGCACCCTTCTTCATCTTGGAGATGAGTTCCTTGTTGAACAGACCCTTGGTCTTCTCGTGGAGAGGGCAGTTGATGGTGACGATATCGGCCTGAGCAAGCATCTCCTCGAGGCTCTCGACTCGTCGGCAGCCAATTTCCTTGGTGGCTTCAGCGGAGAGAGGTTGGTAGTCGAAGTAGAGGAGTTCCTTGCAGTTGAAGGGTACGAGACGTCTCAAGACACGTTCTCCGATACGTCCGATACCGACGGTGGCGACGACCTTGCCCTCGATATCGAAGGAGTCCTTGGCGACGGCAGCGACGTCCCATTCACCACGAGAGATCATCTCGTGCGAGGGGACAAAGTTGCGGACGAGGGCGAGCATGGTCAAGACGACGTGCTCGGCGACGGAGACGACATTGGACCCAGTGACCTCGGCGACGAGGATCTTGTGCTCGTTGGCGGCGTTCAAGTCAACGTGGTCGGATCCTGGCGGTTAGCAAGCCAATTGGGTTGGGGGGGCAATTACCGACTCCGGCAGTGATGCAGGCCTTCAACTTCTTTGCCTTCTCGATACGCTCACGGTTGATGTATCCGGGATGGAAGGGTGTGGTGATGACGATCTCGGCATCGACGATTTCCTTGTCGAGGGTCGAGTTGGCGCCCTCCTTGTCGTCGGTGACGACGTAGGTGTGGCCCTGGGACTCGAGCCACTCGCGGATGCCGAGCTGGTTCTCAACGGTTCCGAGCAACCGGGGCTCCTGCTGGGCCCATTTCCCGCCCTTGTAAAAGACAGCTAGAACTTTGACCTGTGCGGTTAGTGGCGGGCAGACCGCAGGGGAGATACCATTGTGCAAGATTGTTTGTGCGGACGACAGTAAGCTGCAGCAGTTAGCTAGCACGGACACAGCAGCAGCAGAGAAAGACAGACAGAGGACGTACGTAGGAGATAGTGATGGGAGGAGAGTCAGTTGAGAAAGGATGCAGACTGCGTGTGCAGCGGACATAAGAGCTGTTTTATTATGGCAGCGGGCGACAACAGCCTGGCTCGGCGGGCAAAGGTGGGGACACTTCTGGCCATCCATTGGCCGGATCCTGCTGCCGGGGTGCGGGGTGCGACCATCGGCAGACACCGGATCCTCCACCCGTCGAAAACACCCGACACGAGATATGGGTCGTGCTTCCGTATACGGATCCAGAACCCGGCAGACTTGCTGTCATCGTAACACTTGGTCCTTGGGTCTTCTTGTTTTTTTCTTTTCCTGCGGTCCGGTTTTCTGTTGTTTTGCTGTCAATTGACTAAATATTGACAGTCATGCTTGGGAAATACCACTCTTTCGGGGCATCAATTCCTGTGCCGTGTGCGGATCTACGTCATGTGGCCACCGACACACCGACGATTGCCGAAGTTCCGCAACCTTAAAGGGACTACTGCAGCCGAGGACCCTCAGACTGACAAGGACAGTCTGCTGGCAGTCGTCTCAGGCAGTTGCAATCGTGCATATTTCCTCGAATTCATCCAATTGACCTCCTACAAGCAAAGTTCCCTTCCTTCCTTCGATCGGACTCCTGTAGGTGATACAAACTGACGTGGAATACCGTCGTCAGCACTTCACGTCCCATATCTCTGAAGGAAGTTCACCAGCAGTCCCAACGACTAAACCGGCACAATCCACACTCTCAATAGCAATGGCAAATCCAATGTCTGTGTCGAGAAACCAACATCCGGCATCGCGCATTGAAAGTCTCTGTCCCCGTTGTTTCGCCGAATATCGATCCCTAGCAAACTTGCTTAACTTCCTTGTGAAGTCTCGACACCGACGGAGGCAGCATTAGCATCAAGCTTGATACGAGTTCGATAGACAACGAGGATAAAGACTTTCAATTCGCGATCGACGATCTGATCATGTCCAAGGCACGTCCTTGTCGTTAAAGGGGATTACTCGGTGCCCAAAGTAATACGATTCAACGACTCCGGACTTCGGAGTATGGCAATTTTAGTATCCCACAACTTACACACGACTTGCAGCTGCGGACAACATGGTTCGATGTGGTGCGTTATTTCTGCATCCTGTCATAATAATACATTATACAGCAGATGTATTTCCGTTACGATAAAATTATCGACGGGGGCTTCTATTTAAAGACACACACACACAGATGTGTTTGTATGCGCAGGCAATTTCGTATATTAGCGGGAAATAAGAGTGGCTATGGTCGTGTTGAATACGCGCCGGCAACGCCGTTTGCGGGTCACGCACACACACACGCGGGTGGGATGATCCTTATTGTGCGCTTGCATGTCCGAAGCCTACAATAGGCAGACACAGTCTGATGGCCTGGTTCTGCGCATGATTGTTTGTAGCGCTGAGGGATTTTAATGCGTCGCAAAGGAGATGGCAGGGCTTGGCATATACATACATGTATTCAGGCACTTTTTTAAGATCTTTATCGCCGGCCCCACAGGTGGAAATTGTTCCATGAGGGTTCGGTCTACGGGGAGTTTTGCATGCGCAGTTTGTACGTACGTTGAATACACAACAACTGAAACCAATTTGAATCCCTGAGAGACAATCTATGGCCGAAGTGATTCGCCAAAGCTTGCCGACTCAGGCTTATATACATATATATATTGCTGCACCCCTGAAACGGCATTTCGGGGAAATTACGCGTACGCACAGATCGCAATGCGCCCACCAATCAACAAACTTCATCGCCGTCCGAGCCACCTCTTAAACCTGATCATACAAAAGGTCCGTCCCGTGTTCTCATCTCCCTGCGCCAATGAGGCTTGCCGTACGCTCCTGAATGCTCTAAATTTAGTTCGTATTTATCGACGCTTGGACCGTTGCACGCTCTTTCCTGTTGACATTAAATTGGCATGTCGGCTATTGGAGAGTCCGGAAAGCTTGCTGGGCTCATTTCCCTGAATGTCCGCGTCCGCTCGCTCGGAATCATATGCTTGGGTCTCCTGTGCCCCCTTTTGTTGGGCGTGCTCTTATATATGGATGGCCCTGCTGCACCGCACACCAGAACTCAAAAGCTTCTCGTCGTCGTTCGTTGAGACACTCCCAGCCAGTCCCGGCATAGTCATTCTTTTGAAGCAGTTCTTCGATCGTTTACGCATCGTTTATATACACCGTTGAGAAGTCTTTCAGTCCGCTAAATACATCGAAATGCGCTACTCAACATTTCTACTAGGCGCCTTTGCCTCGCTTGGACTCGTCCATGCTTTCGCTGCCCCTGAGGCCGTCCCCGAGGCATGGGACGACGAGAGCGATTGGTCCGATGAGTTCACAGACTGCGAGGAATCTGGTCCTGTCTCGTCGCTCATCCCGGCGTCGTCCCACTTTCACCACCACTCTCACCCTCCCCCTCCCGCGTCAATTACCACCACGACGACCACGACGACCAAGCACCACCACCACCACCCTCACCCCTTCCCCATCATCACCAAGACCGTCATCGTCATTGTCGAGGAGTTCACCCGCTTCTGCACTGGACCCACCACCATCTCGGAAGGAACCGTCACGGTCACAGTCACGGAGCCCTGCACCGTCACATTCAGCACCGGCGGACCGTTCACCCTTACCAAGACCATCCTCGAGTGCTTCACCACCACGACCGAGTACTTCTTCGAGGAGGACTGCGGCTGCAAGGGCTGGCCATATGCGTCGGGCCATGGTTTCACGCCTCTGGTCATCCCTGAAACTGCCTACCCCACCAACGAGGCGTTTACCACTGAATGGTCTGGTTCCGGCAGCGGAGGATCTGGTTCCGGCAATGGCGGAGGATCTGGTTCCGGCAATGGCGGAGCTGGAGGCAACAATGGCGCAGCTGGTGGCACATCTTACCCCAAAGCACCTGTCGTGACAGGAGCCAAGGCCGCAGGCGCAGCCGGTGCCAGCACCGCCGTCTTCACCGGCATGGGCTCGCGAATGGCGACCGGCCTCTTCGGCGTCGTTGCCGGCGTCGTCGCCATCATGGTTCTATAGAGGAGTGTTTAGGGGTGTTGTTTGGATCGATGGGATCGGGGATTGTTTGGTCGTCGTTTGATACAGGGGATACTACTTATTTTCAAAAACCTTTTGTCTCTTTCAGACCCCTCGTTGTCCAGGAGTCTCGGGGGTAATCCACTTTTGTATTATTCCACGTCTTGTTTCTGTAGCTGCCATAGCGCGGTTAGAGGGGAT
>Ga0302179_10000931_pt1 | contig 18326 bp, 15 predicted proteins | sample I_Palsa_E3_1_FD_198788 | JGI IMG/M metagenome (GOLD analysis project Ga0302179, IMG submission 198788) | Peat permafrost microbial communities from Stordalen Mire near Abisko, Sweden - I_Palsa_E3_1 | ecosystem: Environmental > Terrestrial > Soil > Palsa > Peat permafrost | place: Sweden...
CCGGTCACCTGGTGAACGAGGCGCTTCACGTGGCGAACACGAATGCGGCGTACTTTGGCGGCGAGGCCGGAAATTCCGCGCGCGCGAAATGCGGCGCGGACGTCACGAAGATAGAGGCGCAAGAGCCCGGGGGACAATTCCTGGTAGAAATGTTTCTCATACGTGCCATTCGCGATTTCCTGCGAGAGGTGCTGGAACCGGGCAACGATGGCGCGCGCTGCCGCTGCATCGGGGATGGCGCCGAATCCATTTTCTTCGAGGAACACGGGGCGAACTTCCACACGAGCGAATTCGCCGTGCGCATCGAATCCCGCGACGATTACGAGGCCTTCGCGTTCCAGTGGGGAGGCGATATAGCCCGAGGCGAGACTGCCCAGACCGTAGAAACAGAACGACGTTCTGCGGCGGGTTGCCTGAACGCGCTGGTAACCGCTGATTCGATGGCTGTGGGAAGCGGCCAACAGATCGAATCCCGACTGCGCCAGCATGTTCATCAACTCGACGTCCTCGGGGGCGGGCCGATTGGTGCGGAGGCAGCCGGCGTGGAGCAACGCGATGCAGAAAGTAGCGCCGAGGCTTTTCATTTCGTCCAGCGCTTGCAAGCCGCGCAGAGGTGTCGCGGGTTCTACGCCTGCAAGATCGCGTGTGGCGAGATCGGCGGAGGCCTGCGCTGCAGCCCAGAACCCCACGCGAAGCCCGCCCAGCCCGTGCCAGACGAAAACCTCGGGCGCATCCTTCGCATTGCGGCCTGCTCCGATGGCGACCATCTCGGAGCGCGCAATCGCTTGGCGCGTCACAACGACGCCCGAGCCGCCGAAATCGTAACTATGATTGTTCGCGATGCCGACGGCGTGCGAGCGGACGGCCGCAAGATATTCGAGCGAATCGGCGGGAGCTGAGACGATTTGCCCGAGCCCGGCGAGGGGCCGCGCGGCGCAGCCTTCAACGCCTACGGGACACTCGAGATTGGCGAAAGTTGTGGCGACGTCAGCGAAATGCCCGGCGAGATTGCCCGCCATGCCGCGCCAGTTGGAATGCGGAGAAATTGCGAGATTGCCGGCGGGCAGAAAATCGCCTGCAATGGCGACGCGCGCAGCGATCGGCTGGCCGGGCTCGGTTTCCCACAGGATCAAATTGTGATGAGTAGGCAAGCGCGTTCGGGCCGCAGGCGTCAGGCCGGGAGTCGCGAGAAAACCCAGTGGATCAGGCGCTTTCGCATTGGATGGACCCACATGGGAATTACGACGATGGTGAGGAGCGCCAGGGTGCCGATGGAGGCCAGACGCAATGAAAAGAGAGATTGCATCCGCGTGCGGCTGAAATAGGGAAGGAAAATCAGCGCCCCGGCGAGGCTGCAAACCAGGATTCCGATGCTGTCCCGGGGCAGCAGCTGATCGAACGAGACGCGATTTTCGAAATGGTAGGAAACGAGAACGATCGCGTAGCCCACGATGAGCGAAAAGACCGAAGCGGCCACCACGGCCTCGCCACCAAAATATTTGCCCGCAATAAAACCGAGGATGGGATTGAGCAGGGCGGTCGCGGCGCAGCCAATGGACACCCAGCGCAGGGCGCCGGTCCCGAGGTTCACCACGTAGGCCGGATTGCTCAGGACATTTACAAACCAGCCCGCGGCCAAGAGCGCCACGAAGAGAACGAAAACGGGCTCGGAGTGGCCGAGCCAGATGAACGAGACGATGGGACTCGCCACCAGCAGGAATGCAAACGTGGGGATGGCCAGGAAGAAAATCAGCCGGTACGACTGGCGATACACTGCGGGGATGGACGCAGGATCGCGTTCCTTAAGGCCCGAGACGGTGGGAACGAGGACCAGATTGGCCTGCACGATGAGTTCCCGGAAAGTGAAAACCCAGCGGGAAGCCATGTCGTAGAAGCCGGTCAGCGCCAGACCGCCAAACTTTGTGAGCAGGGCTTTGGTGACGGGTTCGCGCAGCGCCTGGCTCGCGGTGATGAACTGAAATTGAATTCCGTAGGAAAACATTTCGCGAAACAACGAGCGGTCCCAGCGTCGCGGAAGGAAGGGCAGCTGCGGAATCTTGCGGCGCAGCAAGAACCAAGTGGCCAGGAAGCTCGCTCCCGATTGCATGATTTGCGAGTAGGCCAAGCCGAGAAGGCCGTATCGCGGTACCAAGGCAAACGACATCAGGAGAAACAGAAGGGACCCACCCAGGACAACATAGTTGCGATAGGTGATCAATTCGTGCCCGGCGAGCCCGGCGAGGAGTGTCCCTCCGACGACGTTGATCCAGAGCGAGGCGAGGGCGTAGGGCAGAATTCCCAGCGCATCAGCGAGGTGCCCGGCAGGAAGCACGAGTGCGAGCAGCCAGCGAGCACAGGGATATAGCGCGAGAGAAATGGCGAAGATGGCGAGAGCGATTGATATCAGGGTCGTTTGGATCAGGACGGAAACTTCTTCGATGCGCTGGTGCGCGACGTATTTCGCCACGAATTTGACAATGCTTGCCGAGAAACCCTGATTGGCGAGAGTCACGACCGAGGTGGTCGCGAGAACGAGCGACCAGATGCCGAGTCCCTGGACGCCGATCGTGCGCACGAGAAAACGATAGAGAAAAAACAGCGTGGCCGCGCTGCCGATTACCTGCGCGAAGGTAGTGGCGGCATTGAGGAGAACTTGTCTTCGGTTCAAGGGATGGTGAGCTCCGTGGGCTCAGAGTGCGGCGGATTGACCTCGCACGGTCTTCCACCGGCCCGAAGTCCGGCCCGACAGGCACTTCAAAATTCCGAGAAGGGCCGCGGCATTCACGACGCAAAAGGACATGGGGATGGACCACGGGAAGGCGGGTGCGCGCTCGCGTCGAGCGAACCCGGCGAACGCAGCAGAGTAAAAAACGAGCTGCAAAAAGAGGATTGCGCCGAAAAAGGGCGCGCGGCCGAGAAAAACGCAGCTCACGAACATGGCCAGGAGAAAATAGGGCACGAGCCAGCGCAGCAGTTTGTGCGACCACAAGCCGACCGAGACGGCGCCATAGCGCATCGGGTTCAGGAGCGCGGGATAGGCCAGCAGCGCGCGCAAGTCCTTGCTGACGATGCGCACTTTGAGCGCCAGCATCGAATTCGGAGAATCCTGCGTCAAGCGCGTGTGCGCTACCGCGCGCGGATCGAGCACGGTGTGCATGCGTCCCAGCGCGGCTTGCAAAGGCAAAGCGAAATCGTCGCCGAAGTGGGGGTTGAGTGGGCGCCAGAGATCGCGGCGCATGGCGAAAAGCGAACCAGAGGCCATGGCCAGAAGTCCGCGGTCGCTTTCTTTCGCGCGAAGCCAGGTCTCGTAGCGAAGATAAAGGCTTTCATTCTGCGTGGTGCTGGTTTCCAACTCATTTTGATAGCGGGGACGCGCGGTGACTACTCCGATTCGAGAATCCGCGAAGTTTTCAACGAGATGCCGCAGGGCCTGGGCCGGGAAGGTGCAATCGGCATCGGTGAAAACGAGAATCGAGCCCGAGGCAGCCGCCACGAGGCCGTTTTGCATGGCGCTTTTGCCCTGTTGCTGCGGAAAGGAAATGAGTCCCACGCCGCTCGATCTGTATTTGGAAACGATATCCTCGGTGCGGTCCGAAGAGCCGTCGCTGCCCACGAGGATCTCGAGGAGTTCGCCGGGATAGTCGGAGGCGAGCAAGTTAAGAATTTTTGTTTCGATTACCGATTCTTCGTTGTGAGCGGCCACGATGACGCTGAGCAGGGGCTGCGCGCGGCCGCGCCGCCAGATTTTGCGGCGTCCGAGCAGCCCGGATTTGAGAAGCAAAGGGTATCCGAAGTACACATAGGCTACGACGGCAAAGCAGAGCCAGAAAAGTGTCGCCATAGTTGAACTATCTCTCTCAGGCTGCCGCTTCTGCAGCGGCGCGATGAGAGCCGCGCGCTTCGCGCAAGTCCGCGTAAGTGATTAGCTGAATTCCGCTGCGTTCGATTAGCTCGCGCATGGCCGGGTCGGTCAGCCAGCGCAATTCATCTTCGCGCAGCCGATGGATGCGATCGGATTCGGAGAATCCGCGCTCGAAGAGTCCGGGATGGCAGGCAAACTCGAAGGTTCCCGGAGGAAGGTTTTCGAAAGCGGATTTCCAGGAATCGCCGAGTGAGTCTGCATCGCGGCGTTCGATTGAAACGAAACAGACCCGGCTATCCGCGGAATAAAATCTGCGCAGGATGGCCGTTTGCAGGGCTCCGCGATAGGCGCGCACGAGAACGCGGCGAAAGATGCCGCCCACATGCGGGCCGCCCGGGGAACCGCTCTGGGGCCAACAGGTACAGCGCGAAGCGCGAACGCACTCGATTTCCTCGGCAGCGAGCGCCCGCGCGAAAGCGGAGACGGCTGCGGGATAAATGTGCATGTGGTGATGAGAATCGGCGTGAGTTGGCTGCAGACCGCGATCCTTCATCCAGCGAATTTGGCGGCGAAATTCGAGCTCGACCTCGCGCGAAGCCACCTGCCATTTCCAGAGCTTGCGAATCATCACCGGCGGCGGATGAAAGTCGCCGTTCTGGTCGACGAGGCTGGGAACCTCGCGAGGTGAAGAAAGCGGGCGTCCCTGGCAGATGTTGAGGTGAACTCCGATTCCGAGCGCAGGGGTGGCGCGGAGACGCGCGATGGCATATTCGGTGGCAGGCATATTGACCATCAGCGAAGCGCTGGTGAGGAAACCATACTGGTGCGCCAGAAGAATGCCGTCGGAAATTCCGCGGCTCATTCCGAAATCGTCGGCGTTGACGATGAGGCGCTTTTCGTTCATGGCGAAATCCGATTGATGATGAGCGGGATCTTGCCTCCCGGGAGAGAAACCGGCTCGCTGGCCATTTCCGCGGTGACGCGCATCGAGGAACCCAAGAGACGCTGCAGGTCCGCGCGAATCCGCATTACTTCCGGGGCGGACTGGGCGCCTGCTACCGCACGCACGACCAAGTGCTCCGATTGATCGTGGATGAATTGGCAAAACCGCAGGGAAGCCGACTGTTTCAAAAACTGGTTCAACGCGCGCGGAGAAAATATGCGGCCGTCGGAGCAGCGCAGAATCTCGCTTTCGCGCGTGATGGTGGGAATCACGCGCGGAAAGGCGCGGCCGCAAGCGCACGGGCCTTCGAGCTTCCACTTTCCGCGATCGCCGATGCGATACCGGATCAAGGGCATGGCGCGATTCAAGAAACCGGTCCACACGAAATAGCCCTCGTCTTCTCCCTGAACAGGTTCGCCCCCCTCGTCCAGGATTTCGAGGAAGCCGTACTCCGGCGCGAGGTGCATCTCACCGCGCTCGCACTGCTGGATGAGTCCGCAATACTCCGTCATTCCATAGCTATCGAAGACGCTGGACTGAAATGCGGCGCCGATTTTTTCCCGCGCTTCGGGATAAAGGGGTTCGCCGCTGGTGAAAACCACGCGCATCGGAATGGTCTCGCCGCGGCTGCGCACGAAATCCGCGAGAATGCTGAGGACGGAGGGAAATCCTTCGAGAATGGCTCCTTGCTGGCGGCGCAGAAGGCCGAGATAGTCCGCAGCGGTTTTTTCGGAAAGATGAAAAATGCTGAGAAGAATTTGCCGCTCGGGAAGATTGAAGGTCCAGTAAGGCGGTTTGACGCGGCTGGGAGGTACGATGCGCGCACCGAATAGCGTGACGCGCGGTTGCAGAGGCGGAATGCCGGCCCAGGCCCATTGACGCAGTAGAAAGGCCCAATTCTCGCGGGCGAGTTCCTCCGTGTATGCGACTTTTACATTACCGCCGGTCGTGCCGGTGGTTCCGGCGACGATTCGCGCATGCGGGGGCGTGGCGCGCGAGAGAAATTGGTCGCGCTGCTGGCGCAGGGCCTCGCGATGAAGGATGGGAAAGCGGCGGAGATCGTCAAAGCTGCGAATTTGGAATCGGGGATAGCCGGCATAATAATCAGCCGTTTCGCGCGCGTGTTTCACCGATTCCTGAAGGGCGCGAAGCTGGAAGACGGCGACTTCAGCGGGAGACCAGGCTTCGTGGCTGCGAAGTTGGTCGAGAAAGGCGAACGTTGCCGCAGTGTAGCGGAGACGAGTGAGAGACCAGCCGCGGGCGCTGGTCAGGAGCGTGCGCGCGGGCGCAGGAAAGCGGTCGTAGAGCCGGTGCAACCGGCTAAAATTAGCTCGCAAGAAAGGTTCGAGCATTTAGGTGATCTCTCCTGATGCGGCTCGATCTAAGGCTTGGCCGCGATCTGCATGCAGAATTTCCAAAGCTTGTGGATTTCGTTGCGATTGTTGAATCTTTGCAAGACAGCAGTGCGTCCTTCGCGTCCCATGCGAGCCGCCGCGTGGGGATGATCCAGGAGCCATGCGATGGATCGCGCTAATGCGCTCGCGTCGGACGCCTGGAAGAGAAGTCCCGCGGCGGCGCTGCGAAAGAACGGGCGAATCGGCGGCAAATCGCTCGCGACTACCGGGAGTCCGCAAGCCCAGTACTCGAAGACCTTCACCGGAATGTTGCTGCGGAATTTCGGGATGTCCTGCAACGGGCATACGCCGATGCGTGCACGGCTGAGGGCGCGAGACATCTCGGCGTGGTCCATGCGGCCGCAGACCTCGACGCGCGACTCGAGTTTTAGGGAGTGAATGCGATTGCGGAGCGCGCTTTCGGCCGCAGCATTATCGAAGTAGCCGATCAAAAGCAGAGTTGCGGGAGTTGCACGGTCTGCCAGCAAGCGCAGGGCATCGAGCAACACCCACGTGCCGCTGCGCTCGGAGAGTCCGCCACGATACACCACGTCGAACTCTTTGGGTTCAGAGCCAGGAGGCGGGAAAAAATCCAGATTGGGGAAATTGAAGAAGACGAGTTTTCGGCTCGCGCCGGTGCGTGCCAGTCGCCGTAGCGTGATCGGATCAGCGGTCATCACTCCGTCGAAGCAACGGGCAGCCAGGCGCTCGGCCGCTGCGACCAATTTTGCCGCGATGGGCCGGAAGATTCGCGGAAGCGCATCTTTGTTCAACGCCATGGACGGAAAATCCTCATAAGCGTCGTACACCACGCGCTTGCGAAAAATGAGCTTTAGAGCCAATGCCAGAGGAATGAGCTCCGGATCCTGAAAGTGGTAAAGGCTGGCCTGCTGCTTCAAGAGCAAGCGCACGAGCGACGGTGGCGGCAGTAAGTACCGGGCGCGATTGCCGGGCTCGGGCAGCGGCACAAAATCCACTCGGTCACGCCTTCCGTTTACATTTGCGGGTGAGACATAACGGATGCCGATTCCGTGTGCCGCCAGTGGCAGGCACTCGCGGTGAAATGAACGGCTTTTCAATTGGGTGTGGGCCGTGGAGAAATGGCACAAGGTGATGCCAGTGCTCTTTTCCAGCGTTCGAGTTCCCGAAATCAGCGTAGATGCTTGCGTTGTCATTTGAATTGCGGCCGAATAAGCACTGCTTTGCCGCCTCAGGCCAGTAGAGGCCGTCCCACCGCGGCGTGGACACTCCGTTTTGCCGGACCCGGACTTTGCGCGCGCAATCCGCGGACGACGAAAACGAGGCTCAGAAATAGCCAGGTGGAGCGATCGGAATTGATGTCGCCGGTATTTGTGGCGTTGACGATGCCGACGAGCAGCAAGGCGGCTGCCACATGAGAGAGGGTCAGAAACGGGGCCCCTGTATCCCATAACTGGCGGAAAGATTCCCGAATAGCCGCGCCGAAAATCGCGAAGACGACGAGGCCTGCGGGTATTCCCAGCTCGCAGCAGGTCTCCAGGAAAATATTGTGCGGCCAGTTGTACAGACCTGCGTTCAGCGAATGATAGCGGAATCCCTGAATGCCCACGCCCATGAGGGGATGTTGCTGCAGGAGATTCCAGCCGTAGCTCAGAAGTTCGGCGCGGAAGTTGAGCAGCGAGTCCACATTGCGGGAATTGAACAGCGTTCCCAGGTATTCGAAAGAAGCGTGGGGAATATTGACAAGCGGAATCGCCACAAATCCCAGGGCCAGCAGGCAAGCGGCATCGAGTAGGAGTTGCCGGTAAAAGAACAAGCTCACCAGAAGTACCGCGGCCAGCGCGAGCACCGCGCCGCGAGATCCTGAGCCGATCAAGGCGAGCAAAGGAACCGCAAGCACGGGATAGACGACGAGCCGCTTGAGAAATGGCAGCTTTGGTATTACCGCGAACCAGATAAGAAGGACCAAGGCGCAAGCGATGTGGCCCAGGCCGATTGTGTTGTTGCTCGGCGTAGCCAGACGCTCGGAACCGCCCAGGTCCGTAAGAGAGTAAGCGCAGATGATGAATGCGAAGATTGCAAACCCGGTGAAGAATCGTTTCATGGCCGCGGGCGTCCCGAGGACGAAGAAGGGCGCGATGATGACAATCCCGGTGACGCTCAGGAAGCGCCCCAACTTTTCCAGTCCGGCGGCGAAAACGGGCGTATAGGTGAGACTCACCCCCATCCATGCCGCCAGCGCCAGATACAGGAAGTACGACGCGGGCATTTGCACCACACGCTTATTGCGAAGGGAATTCAAAGCGATTCCCGCGATGAGAATTGCGCCTACGGCGAGAGTGAGATCGCCGGGGAAAAGCGAGGCAATTCGTTCGTCTCCTTTCACGTCGCCGATTACGACGTACAGAGCGAGCGCAAATTCGGGATAAACGAGCAGCGTCAGCAGGGATGCCGCGCCCGCGACGATTAGAATCAGCGTGCGCGGCGTCGCGTCGATGGCGAATACGGCGAATCCCGCGGCAAGCGAAACGCCGAAGGCGCCGAGAATCGAGATGCGGAAGCGCGATTGCTTCCGCGAAGGATCGGAGACAGCGCTGGAGGCCATCTACTTTCGCGTCCTCGGGGTGAACAAAACATCTTCGACGTGCTGAATTTCCGCGAGATTCACTGGCGCGATCCCGTCAATCAAATCGCGCGCCGCATAGTCGAAAGTGGCCATGTAATCGGAAAGCTCGGCAATCGTGCGTCCCATCAGCGGATACGCACGCGGCGCAATTTCACAGATGATCGCCGGACGCTGCCGGGATTTTTCCAGGAACCTTCGCAGGCCCTTCAGGATGGGAAGTTCGAATCCTTCGGCGTCGATTTTGATTAGCGCGACGTGCTCGATGCCGTGCTCCTCGAGGTAAGAGTCCAGGCGGACGACGGGGACCTGAAGAGTTGAAACAATTTCGGGGCCCGGCTGGTAATTCCGCACCAGCGTGTTTTGTCCGGGTTCGCGCGTGACGTAAATCGTGCAGGCGCCCGGAGCTTCTCCCGCAGCCTGGGGATTCCCCACGATCGAGTAGCCCGGATTTAATTCCACGAGCCTTTCGATCCTTTTGAAATACGCCGGAACGGGCTCGAAGCAGTGCACTTGCCCGCGCGTGCCGACGCATCCGGCGGCAATGGCGGACAAATAGCCGATATTGGCGCCGACATCGAGGAACACGTCGCCGGGCTTCAGCAGGCGCTTCATGGTCTCAACGATCAGCAAACCGTAAGAGCCGAAATACATCGGCGCGGTGCCGCGGTAGTGGGCCAGATCGTATTCGAAAATGATGCCGTCGATGCGCCTTTGCACCGGGAGCGGAGGAAGGCGCCGCGAGGTGTGAAGTTTGGCTACCAGCACGCGGTAAAACAGCGCGGGATTCCTGACCAGCATGGACGTGGCGCGGGACGCTGTGGCGCGTAAATACATTTTATTCTCCTCGCCCCCTAACTCGCGTGCGCGAGAAGCGAGTCGTCTTCTTCGATGATTGTGGCGTGGGCGAACAAGCGCTGCAGCTCGCTCATCTGGTTGTAGTCGCAGCGCCGGATGCGGTTTTCTTTCAGATCGCGAGCGACACCCGTTTTGTAACCGTGCAGGTCGAGCTTGATCGCGGTGCGCGGCCGGTTATGCGGATTTCCGGGGTCTTTCCAGGCCGGCCCTTTGTGGATGCCGTTGCCGTGAATCGCGGCGATGCTGCCGCGCTTGGTCTTGAGCACCGCCCAGCCTGAGCGGGGATAGACGCGCGCAACTTCTTCATCGCTGAGTCGCCCGTCGTTTGCCGCAAGGCCCAAATCGCGCGAAAGACGCGGGCGGCAGGACCGCACATCGTAGTGATTCGATCCCGGAATATATACGAGCGGGCCGCGGGTTTCGTCGATGTCCACCAAGTAGATGAAAATTTGCAGCGAATCGGATTCATCGTTGTCTTTGTGGAAGTTGCTCGAATGCAGCGGACGATTGTGCGGGAAATCGCGCACGATGGTGGCGCGATAAAGCGGCGGGACGTAGCCCAGAAAGTTGGCCGCGATTCTCAGGATACTCTCCTGAAAGGCTGCTCCCAGCGCTTCGGGAATGTGCAGGAGAGGATCGCGCAGGGCGATCATTTTCTCCGTCTTCGCCAGCTCGTCGTAGGAAAAGCCGGCCAGCGTGGTGCGCTCTTTGTTCTGTACGGAGTAGGCGCGCGCTGTATCAATTTCAAGATTGCGGAACATCGCGTCCGCTCTGGCGAAAATGCGATCGATCAGCTCCTTCGGAAAGAATTCAGGGATGAGAGCGTAACCGGACTCTCGCAAAGAGTTCACTTGGCACGTTTCGGTGTCGTCCATTTCAAACAGATGCTGATTCTGCCGAAACAGGCGGCGCATTTCCGCCCCCGCGATGCGGCGCGAATAGAGCATTCGGGCTTTGCAGATTGCGCTGTAGATGTGAGGTTGCGTCCGAACGGTTCGCAGGAGCAAGGGAGACCGCGTCGTATTGTGAATTGCGTCTCGATTCATAGCGCAGTTCCGTTAGTGTGACGATCCGGCAGCGGCGCTGAATTGTTTTGTTCGGGTATCCGTTCCGGCTGAAATTCCGGCCAGCACTTCTTGTACGGAATCGCAGACGTGGGCGATTTGCTCATCCGTCATGGCCGAGAAGAACGGAAGTGCGAGACATTTTTCCGCTGCGGAATCCGTGCGTGGCAGGGCAGGCAGAAGCGATGGCGCCGCTTCCCTAAAATACGGCTGGCGGTGAATGGGCGGGAAGTATGCCCGCGACGGAATGCCGCGCGCCCGCAATCCTTCGATGAGGCGCTCGCGATCGGATCGTGGACAAGGGCCCTGCAACTGAATGGGATAGACGAACCAGCTCCTTTCGGCATGCGATGCTCGCCACGGAAGCACGATCCCCGGCGTTCGGGACAAGGCGCGCGAATATGCCGCTGCCACGCGCGAGCGTGACGCGAGCAATTGATCGATTCTCTCGAGCTGCGCCAGGCCCAGGGCGCAGTGCAAATCGCTCAGGCGGTAGTTGTATCCCAGGCGCACGTGGCGCAGCCAACCGGGCTGGTCGTCGCGGCCCTGGTTCCGAAGGCTGCGGCAAACCGCGGCAATCTGCGCATCATTGGTCACGATCATCCCGCCTTCGCCGGTGGTCATCTGCTTGTTGGGATAAAAAGCGAAAGCGGCCGCATCGCCAAATGTTCCGACCGGCCTTCCGCGATAGGTGGCTCCCAGGGCCTCGCATGCATCTTCAAGAACGAGCAAATTGAACTCCCGCGCGATCTCGAGGATTGGCCCCATATCGCAGGGAAGCCCAAAAACGTGGACGGGAAGGATGGCCTTCAGGACGCGGCCGGACCAGCGGTTTGTGTAGCGGCACTTGGCGCGGTCCCGAACGTAGTCGTGCTCCAAAGTTTTCCGAATCTCGGCGGGGTCCATATTGAGCGTGTCCGGATGAATATCCACGAAGGCCGGCAAGGCTCTTTCATAGAGCAGGCAATTTGCAGACGCTACAAAACTGAAGGATGTGGTCAGGACTTCGTCTTCGGGCCCGATTCCGAGGGTTTTTACACAGAGATGTAGAGCCGAAGTTCCGCTGTTGACCGCGACGGCGTAGCGCGCGCCGATGAAGCGCGCGAATTTCGTCTCGAACTCGGCGACCCGCGGGCCCAGGCTCAGGTCTCCCGAGCGCAATACGCGGGTCACACACTCGATCTCGCGTTCGCCAATGTCTGGTTGGGAGAGCGGAATGTTCATGGCGCACTTGCGGCGGCGATCGAAGGAGTCTTGAGTACCGGCAGCGGTTTATGAAACCCGCTTTCGCGCGTTCCTCTGAATTCGGGTGTAATTTCGTGCAAATAGTCGAGCAGGCCCGTGCAGTCTCCTCGCGCGAGAAAATTTTCCATTTTGCGAATCTTTCCCAGGATCCCGCGTGCGTGCGGGTCTTGCTCAGGAATCACCAGGATCCGGGGCGTTTCGGTGGGGATGGGCCGCTCCCAATCCGCCCACAACTCCTCGGAGATTTTTTCGCCATCGCTCAAACCAATGAACTCGATGGGCAAATCCTGCTCCGGCTTCAGGCCCGCAAAGAGCACCATCGCTTTGGCCATCTCATAGATATTCAGCGGCTTGCCCATGTCAAACACGAATGTTTCGCCGCCTTTGCCGAGTGCAGCGGCACGCAGGATGAGATGAACCGCTTCGGGCACAGACATGAAGTAGCGCGTGGCGCGAGGGTCGGTCACCAGCAGGGGCGTGCCTTTTTGGATTTGTTCCCAGAACAGCCGTAGAACGCTTCCCGTGCTGCCCGCCACATTTCCGAAGCGAACATTGGAGAAGCGCTTGCGGTGAATGCGGGCTATCTCCTGAATGCACAGCTCGGTCAGCTTTTTCGACAAGCCCAGGTAGTTTTTCGGGCTGACGGCCTTGTCCGTGGAGATGTTCACAAATCGAGCGGTGCCGCATTCCAGCGCCGCCTCCGCCAGGTTTCTTGTGCCCAGGACGTTGTTGCGAATGGCCTCTTGCGGATGGGATTCGAGCAGCCCGACATGCTTGTGAGCCGCGGCATGGAAAATAATCTCGGGCCGCTCGCTCGCGAGGAGCTCGCGCAAGCGGTCCGTGCAGAGCAGGTCCAGGAGCACTGGTTTCACCCGATCTGCTCCCAGGCGTTCCAGGACCTCGCGATGAACGTAAAACAAGCTGTTCTCGGATTTATCCACTAGTAGCAACTTCCGAGGACTGACCTCCGCGATCTGGCGGCAAAGCTCGGAGCCAATGCTTCCGCCCGCTCCGGTTACCAGAACCACCTTCCCCCCAACAATCCGTCGCGTTTCCTGCACTTCCACGCAAATCTCCTCGCGCTGCAGCAAATCTTCCATCAGCGGGAAGCGCAGGCTGCGCCTGGTCACTTTCCCCCCGGCCAGCTCGGCAAGGGAAGGCAGCGTTCGCACCGGGATTTCCGCCTGCCGGCAAGCGCTCAGGATGCCGCGCATCTGCGAAGAGGTTGCGCTGGGGATGCAGATCAGGATTTCTTCGGCGCCGGCCTCCGCCGCGAGCTTGGCAATGTCTTTCGTTCCTCCGGTGACCGGCACGCCCAGGATGGAACGCCTCCATTTCGCGGGGTCATCGTCCACGATAGCCACCGGCCGCCAGGCCGCCGCGTTGTCGAGCGCCAGCTCTTTCAAGAGCGCCATGCCTGCGTCACCCGCCCCCACAATGAGCACGCGCTTGCCGGCATTGCGCCAGGCCGCTTGTTGGGTTCGGATCACGCGCCAGCCGAAGTGCAGGCCGCCCCACAGAAGCTGAAGCAAGGCCCAATCCATAACAAAAAGGGCTGCGGGCATTTTCAGTTGCGGAAATTTCCACCAAGCCACAATCCAAAAGAGCGCGCTGCTGAACCCGACGGCCTTGGCAATGGAAATAAGGTCCGGTATGCCGGCGTGACGCAGCGAGCGACGATCGAGCCGCACACTCACCAAACCCGCCAGCCGAAAGAAAATGAGAAGGGCCAGCGTCGCACGGAAAACCTCGCCAGGCCAACCCGGTGCGTGCGATTCCGCGAGCGAAAATACAGCCAGCGTGAACGAGATCGCAGCCAAGGTGAGGTCAGCGCCGAGTACGGCTGCTGATCTTCGCGTTTGCCATACCAGACGGGATGCGCGCGCGAGCACCTGAGCGACATTTCCCAGCGCCAATGCTTTCAGCCTGGCCGCGTTTTCAGGGGATAGGCTGCCTGTTCGTGATCCCATTTCTCTCCTTCAATGCTCCCGCTCCAACCGCTCCGGCTAACTCGTAAGAGGAAAGAGGATCAACTCGCTTGGGGCAAAGCTCCGCCATTCGAGTCCCAGGAATGTATCCCGAAAACCCGCACGCTCACGCGGGTTCCGCTAGCAGGCCTCTGTCCCTTTTTAGAGATTCCTGTAAATGACCTCAGGGATAGGGAACGTACGCCGGTTCAAGACGGCCCCAAGTATGGGGACGCTGGCCGCGTCGAAACTCTCTTTGGCCATTCGCGCGGGTTCGCGGCGCGTGGAATTTGATCCCACCACCAAAATGATCCCGTCCGTCAGTTGTCCGAGCAGAACGCAATCACCATGGGCGAGAATCGCGGAGGTATCGAACAGAACGAAATCGAACTCGTCGCGCAGCTCTTTGATTCGCGCGCGAAGTCGCGCCGGGTTCAGCGAACCATTCGGCTCTCCGTTCACCGAGCCCGCCGTGATTAGCCACAGATGGCTTCCGGAAGCGCGGCGCGCGAATTCGTGGGCCGGCCGCATCTCCGCGTCCTTCACTGCGTCCGCGAAGCCGGGGCCATTCTTGAACCGGAAGTAATCGTGCAGCGAGGGTGACCTGAAATTGGCATCCACTACGCAAACGCTGCCGCTGATTTGGTCCGCCAGCACTTCGCTTGCGTGCGCGCAGACCCAAGTGCACCCCGCGCCTCTTTCCACGCTGCAAAACGCCACTGCCTGGGGAGCTTTCGCGCCTCCCGGCAGAATGAAGACGCGTTGCACCAACTTCATGACCTCGTCCTGGGCGACGGTTCGGCCGTTCCGCTGACTTTCCGCGCCATAAGACCGCGATTTCGACTGCGTCTCAGGGCGTTGCGGACCCAGAATGCCGTCGGACCCCTGCAAGATGTCAAAGTTTCTGCTCATGCCGCTTCCTTAAGGGAGTTCTCGCTTCTTACCGGCGCTCGCCGGAATCGACGCCAGCACTCTCATGTTCAGGTAGTTCACCAGCTCTTCGGGTGTGCGGAACGACGGATCCAAGCGGTCCGCAGCATAGGCCCCGCCCACGCTCAGCAGCCCCGCGCTGAAAAGGCCGCCGATCAGTACCCAGGAGAGACGCAACGTCGGCAAGGCCGGGGTCGTGGCTGCTTCCGCGATGGAGACGTTGACGATGCGCTTGCTATCGAGCGCGTCGGAAATCCGCGCGTCCTCACGCTTGCGGAGATACAGCAGGTAGTTATCCTCTTCCGTCTTGACGTTGCGCACCAGGTCGTCCTGCTGCGTGCTCTTTTCGTCTAGGTTCTTCGCCGCTTCCCGATAGTGGCGAACCACGCGAGCAGTGGCGTCGGCACGGGCGCTGAGCGCGATGCGGTCCGTTTCCGCGCGCGCAAATTCCGTCGCAATCCAATCCTGCGCGGGCAGGCGGTCGGTGGTGACCTGCTCCATCGGGGAGGCTTCCGCTAACTCGATGGCTTTGTGCGTGTCGGCGATTTGCGAGTCGAGTTCCTGCACCGGGGGATAGCTCGGCGCGTACTTGGTCAACATTTCGCTATGCTTGAGCTCGAGCGTGAGTAAAGTGCCGCGGAGGGTGGCTAGCAACTGCGCGTTGTCCGTCTTAGTCACCTGCGTGGTTTGGCGGGCGGGCGTGGCGGAGGCCTGCGCTCTTAGGGCCAGCGCGCGCTGGCTCGCTTCCTGCGCGTTGGCTTGCGACTGCTCCGATTCCGCTTCAAATTGGCTGAGCTGCTGAAGGACGAGCTGCTTCTCGGCGGCAGCTGCGACCACTCCTTCGCGGCTGTTGAAGCTGGTGAGCTGGGCCTCCGCTTCCGCCAATTCGTCGCGGTATCGCTGCGTTTCCTGCTCGAAGAAATAAAAAGTGCCGGGCGGGCGATGCACTGCGGCATGCTTCTCTTGAAATAGTGTCCCGAGATTTTGAAGCACCCGTGCAGCGAGTTCGGGGTCGCGCGACGAGTAGGTCACCCGGATAAGCGTGGTCTTCCGCAGAGGATCCACCACCAGCCTGTCTTCAAGATTCTGCACCGAACGCGCCAGCTGCGTTTGCGGCGAGTAGGGAATTCGCCGGATAGCGTCGCCGAGCCGTTCAATGGCGCGAGCCCAGCGCGATCTCGTTTGCGATTCCAGGCCGCTGGCCACCACGACTTTCTCAAGCAAATCGCGGCTTTTCAGTAGTTCAACCTCGGAGTTCAAGTCCTCTTCGCTCACCGCCGGCACGGCCTCCGCGGACTGCGCCATGTCCGCGTTAGGTGTGACCACGGGATCCACACGATCGCGATTGACCAGTATTTTCATCTCCGCTTCGTATTTCGGCGGGACCAGAAGAATGCACAGGATTGCTCCGCTAAAAATGCCGAGAAAAATCGCGGTGGCTACGCGCCGCTGGCGAAACACCGGAGTGACCACGTCGCGCAGCGTCAAACGCAAGTTTGTTCGCTCTCGGTTAGGTTGGATCATCAGCTCATCCATGATCGTCGTGGCTCCCTGTGCCCCGGTTCACTGATACAGCGAGTAGTAGCCGCCAAACGAAGAGTTCGGCAGGAACTTTTTGATCTTGGATATGAAATTCTGCGGAACGAACAACATGTCGCCGCTGCGGAGCTCCGGATCCTCGTTTACGTTGTGGCCCTGCAAAAGGTACTTCAGGTCCAGGTTCTTCACCTCGAACCAGTCATTGTCCACGCGCCGGAAAAGCAGAACCTGCGAATGCTTGGCCGAGTCCATGAAGCCGCCCGCCATGGCTACCGCCTGCGTTGCCGTGGTGTAGCCGCGCAGATCGAATTTCCCGGGCTTGTTCACCTGCCCGCCCACGATGAAGTACGGCTTGTTGAAATCCTTCAGCTCGATGGTGACCATGGGGTCGTGCAGAATCTTGGCGTAAGCCGTTTGAATCACGGTCACCGACTCCTGCGTGGTCAGTCCCTCGATATGTACGTCTCCCGCGCCCGCCAGGCTTACGTAGCCATCGGGCTGGACATTCACGGTTTGGTCGAATTCCGGAGTCAGCGGGAAGGTGAGTGCGATCACGTCACTCGCGCAAAGCCGGTAGCGGGCGTTGCGGCGTTGCGGCTCTGGACGATCCGAGTCGGCAATTCTTGGCGCAGCCTGCACGCCGTTTTTCAGCGCGGCGGGGCCAACGGAGGAGCCGTTGGCCGCCGCGATGTTTTCCTGGGCCGGGGAAGGCGGCGCGCAGGATAGGATGGCCAGAAGCAGTGCTGGTATCAGGCTGACGCAGATATTGTTCTTGTTCGTACCCCTAGCTCTCAATCGCATGACCTTTCGGGTTGGCCCCCGCATCTCAAACTCAGCCTCCTCGCTTGCCATTGGTCACACCGGGCAAACGTCATATCCCTGCACGCGCAACGCGATGGAACGCCGGATCAGCTCCACGGACACAACCAGGCTGCAATCCGAATTTTTTGCCACCAGGATGCCTTCCATTCCATGGAGTGCGCCGCCGCGAATTCGCACGCGAGCCCCGGCGTTCAGAAAGGCGTGCTCACGGAAGGCCACTCGCTGCGCCAGCAACAGTTGAACGTCATCGATCTGGCGGTCCGGAATGGCCTGGGGGTAGCCCGGCGAGCCCACAAAGTTCATCACTCCTGCGGTGTGCAAGACGAGCGAGCGTATTTCCGCGCTGACGCAGGCACGCAGGAAGGTGTAGCCGGGGAAAAGAGGAAGATCGAGTACCTTTCGCCGGTCACTCCAATGGCGGAGCTCCGAGTACACCGGAAGGAAAGCCTCGAATCCCCGATCGCGAAGTTGGGCGGCAACTTTCTTCTCGCATCTACCGCGAGTCCGAATCGCGTACCACTGAGCCGGCTCTGGCATCGCGCTGGGCTCAGAGGTTTGTCTCGTGCCGCAAATCGGGAGCTCGTGAATTTGTGAATCGAACATGATTGCCTTGTCTCTCGTTCCTCGTCCCCGCTGACCCCTGGCCGCGAACTCTTAGTTCGATTCGTTCGCAAACAGGTTCAGGCGATGATGCGCCACGGCAAACCCGGCGGAATCCGAGGCTCCGAGCGCCGGCTCAACCCGGACCACATACGACTCCGCCTCAATTTGCAGAGCGCGTGTCTGGTCCGCCTTCAATGGAAGAAAGATCCTCAATTCCACCGCGGATCCTGCGGGAGGCCTTTCGCGAGCAACGATATAAGTGCCTTTGTGGCCCAAATCGCGCGTCAAGCCCTGGCTTTCGTGCCTCTGGCCACTATCGTCGTACCACGCGAACACTACCCGGGCGCGGAGCGCGTAACGAATCGTCGCACGAAGGTCGCGGAAGGTCTGCGCTGTAGCAAAAGCGCCCGCTGCCAAACTCATTTGCGGCTTTGCCATTTGCCCGATTCTCTTGCCCGGCAACCTACGTCGTCGCCAAGGATTCGACAAGTGGCCTA
>Ga0302179_10000935_pt1 | contig 18260 bp, 11 predicted proteins | sample I_Palsa_E3_1_FD_198788 | JGI IMG/M metagenome (GOLD analysis project Ga0302179, IMG submission 198788) | Peat permafrost microbial communities from Stordalen Mire near Abisko, Sweden - I_Palsa_E3_1 | ecosystem: Environmental > Terrestrial > Soil > Palsa > Peat permafrost | place: Sweden...
CCCTGCGGGACTCAGTTTGTAAGTCGAGTTCTCACGCAGGGCTTTAAAGCCCTGCATATTCTCAAACAGTTATGGCCCGACTAAAGTCGTGCCTGTACAAAACAAAATTTTCACCCAGACTCTAAAGCCCATTGCTGTTTAGAAGACTACGTACACCAGGGCTTAGCCCCGGAGCTGTCAACGCTGAATGAGGATAAATGGGCCACAGCGGCGAGCACTTCCGATTAAGAAAGCGCCTGCCATGGTTACTAAAAAAATCCTCTTCTCCTCAGTCTTTTGCGCCCTCCAAGAACCGTACTACTGTGGAAGTAAGATCCAGACGTCAGCGCTGTCTTACCGCGACCTCCCTGCTTGGCCTTGCATTGGTGCGTTCTGCCCGTGCATTGCCGCCAACCACCGGAAAAGTATCAGCGCTCGCCAGCCTGATTGCTTCGGTGTAGCAAACAGTAAAGTGACGATCGAAGTGACGGATTACGCCTGTCCGCAGCATTCCTGCGCCCCTCGAGGGCGCGCCTGCCGACAGCCGAAATTACCGCAGCAAAACAGGGTACGCTCAGGCGTCCTCTTGATTGAGCAGTTTTGACAATTCGGGAAACACCACACCACCGGCCTGCCCGAGTCCATTCCAGGCAAGATGACACGGGCGCCGGATGACAGACGGGACGCTCGCCCATACGTGGCTCGTAGGCCGAAAGATCGTCCCGTCTCGCCGTGGATGCGGTCCAGATCCAGACTTAGTTCGCATAGTTCGCATAGTTCGCACATTTCTGCACACGCATCAGCAAACCAGGGCAACTATGAACTTGGCTGGAGCCCCGGAAGAGCCACCACCTACGCAGAAGGCAAGATGGCCAAATTAATTAATTAAAAGGTTTGGACACCTTCATGAAACAAAGGACTTAGGTCTCTAGGAGAGATCGGGGGCTGACAATGAGTGCGCTTAAGAGTCTGCGTGAAAACTCGGTCTTGAGGAAGGCGCGGCTTGAGCCGTGCCGTAAAAGACACTGCCGTACCCGGCTTTAGCCGCTGAGGTACGCTTTTCCCCTCCTCTGAATCCTCTTGTGCGTTGGCAACGAGATGCCCTCAGGCGCTTAAGGCGCACCATTTTCCCCCGAATCAGCACCGTACCCTGCCCGGAATATTTTCGCTACGGGACGCTGACAACAACCACCGCGAACGGAGCCATCGTCAAGTGAGCCCCTCCCGCCTTGGATGCGCGAGCTGCGCCTTCCCCACTCGCCTCATCCACGATGAGAAGATTTCCGTTCTGCGCATCTTTGGGTAAGGTGACGTCGATCGACCGGTTACGCTTGTTCAGCAGAAGCAGCTTTTTGCCCCCGGGGGTAACAAAAGCCTGGGCATCGACGTCGCTATGGCCTGAGAGCTTGGTCTCAACCAACTGGTCTCCGGGATGGAAGTTATCTTTTAGTAGACTAAGTACCCAAAAGCGAGCGTTGGGCTTCCCGTTCTTCCAGTCAATCATGCTCACGCTCGGAAACTGCGACGGATAACCGACCAGCTGCGATTCGCCAATCACGTCAATGCCCAGCTTCGCCAATTCAGCGTAAAGGTAGGCATAGAGAGAACCGGCAGCATTCCAGTAAAGCTTTGGGATGGTATCGGGATGTGCCTTGCTCTCCGCTATTTCCGACTCATCGGAAGCAAGAATCACTCCTAACTCATCCGTATCTGTCTTCGTCTGAGGGGAGAGGCGCTGGCGGATCAGTTCGATGTACCGCGTAGTCGCCAAAAACCTGTCGGCCTGATCGAAGAAGGTGAATTGCCAGTTGTTGATGTCCTGGTCAGGTGAGGGGCTGGCATAAAAATGGTAGGAGACGTAGTCGAGCGGAATTCCTGCTTTGTGGTTGGCGGGGTTGAGGAAATACTCGAAATAGCGAGCATCGTCTGAAGGCATCGCCAACGCCAGGCCCATGAATTTTGTCTCCGGGCTCACCTCGTGAATGGCGCTGACGATCGCATCGTAGCGAGCAGTGTATTGCTCCGGAGTCATCTTGTGCTCAAACTCCACCTCGTTGAGCACCTCCCAAATGGGGAAGTTGTAGTGGTAACCGGAAGAGTGCTGTTTGCCGTTCTCGTCGGTGAAGCCGCCCTTGGTGTACCAGCTCACCAGGCGAGCATAGTAGTCGCCCAAATCCTTCCCGGATGGGTCTTTCAACTCGGTGCCCTGGGTGTAATCCCAATACACCTGATTAGGATCGGCGGGATAAGTGACCGGCTTGTCCGTCTTGAATAGCCAGGCGGGGATGGTGCTGAAGTTCATGACTGTGCTGTGACCCTCGGTGGCCGCGAGAAAGTCTTTGGTCATGGGGTCGATGAGGGAAAAGTCCCAGGAGGTTTTTTCGCTGGTCGGTGGTTCGAGCTCCGCCACACCGAGGCGGGGATAGGGCAGCCATGGAACGTAACGCACGTAGTCCGCGCCAAGCTGCTTGACCGCCTGATAGGCGCCGTCATGTATCGGAGATCCGGGACGCAGCATCGGGTTCACTACGACCTGCAAGGTGGGCGTAGATTTTGAAACGATCACGGTCTTGTTCCAATCAACCGTGACCTCATTGGGCTTAGCGGTCGATTGTGCGCACAGGAGTGAGGAGGAGAAGAGCAGTCCCGTAACCAGAAGGAAACGATGAGGAGAGATCGATTTCGTCATATGCAGAAGGGTGGCACCAAACCGCACCCATGATACCGAATCGTAGCAATAGAGCAACAGTTTCAAATAGAAATTTTCTATTGACATTGCCACCATGCGAATCCGATAGTTTGAGCCGAATGCATATCGACTCAGCACGCCTGAATCTGGCCGCGGCCGCGCTGGCAGCGACTTTTTTCGTTGCGCCCGTTTTTGCCGCAGCACCATTGCTCAAGCCGGCCCATCTGACCTGCGACTCGCTCGATAGACCGTTGGGCATCGATTCCAGTCAGCCGCTGCTCTCCTGGCAGCTGCGGGATGCGGGATTTGGGGCGCGTCAAACCGCCTACAGGATCGAAGTCGCCTCCGCGCCCACGCTGCTCTCCGGGCACAAGCCGGATGTGTGGGACAGTGGGCGGATCGCTTCAGACAAATCCTTCGGCGTGGTCTACGGCGGCCCGGAATTAGCCGCTTCGAAAAGGTACTACTGGCGGGTGGAGGTTTGGGACAAGGACGGAAAGCCCTACCCGGCAAGCGACGTGAGCTGGTGGGAAACGGGATTGCTCAAGGAGAAATGGACCGCCCAGTGGATCGGCTATGAAGATCCGGAACACCGCGCGGTGCGTACATCTGGCGCCGAGTGGATCACGAATGCCGGCGTCGCGAAGGACAAAGCTCCAGACAAAGCTGCAACCAAAGCTCCAGACAAAGCTCTCCAGGGCGACGCAGATACGCAGCACGACTTTCGCTTTAAATTTGAGCTCGCAGGTTCGGTGAAGCGTGCTGAGTTGTTCGTTACCGGCGAAGACTCTGCCGCGGCCTGGGTAAACGGGAAGCAGGTGCTGGCAACCGTGCCGCTTCCGCCGTGGAAGCAGGCGCCCTGGAAGACTTATCTGAACCATGACGTTACCTCTGACCTGCACACCGGCGAAAACATGCTGGCAGTAGGGGTCACGTTATACGGAACACCCTCAGCGAACGGGATGGGTACGTCTGACGCCGAGCAAACCCCAATGAATGCCTGCCTGTATGTCGAGATGGCGGATGGTTCGACCAATGTTTTTGCGAGTGGCAAAGAATGGAAGGCCGCTCTGAATGCGGCGCCCGGTTGGCAGGAACCAAAGTACGACGATGCCGGCTGGCAGAATGCCATCGCCTACGTACCGCCGAAGACGCCGATGAGCACCGACGCGATGGGCAATCCCTGGCAGACCGGGCCGGTGAAGTTGCTTCGCCAAACCTTCAACATCGATAAGCCGGTAACCTCGGCGCGCCTTTATGTGACGGCCCTGGGGGCGTACCGAATGCAAATCAACGGGACGCGTGTCGGCGATCAGGTGCTGTCACCCGGTTGGGATGATTTCCGCACCCACGTTCCCTACCAGGCCTACGATGTCACCCAACAACTGAAGCAGGGGCAAAATGCGATTGGCGCCTGGCTTGCGCCGGGCTGGTACACCACTCCTTTGATGTGGTTCCGCCAGGGTTATAACTACGGAGACACTCCTCCGGCTTTAAAAGCGCAGTTGCGCATAGAGCATGCGGATGCCTCGGTTGAGTGGATCTCGACCGACGATTCGTGGAGAGCCGATATATCTCCTATCTCGCAAGCGGAGATCTACGACGGAGAAAACTACGACACACGCAAGGAACAGCCTGGTTGGGATACGGCCGGTTTTGCCGACGGGGGATGGAAACCAGCCGAGCTGATTAAACCTTTAGAACCGGAGATTGTGGCGCAATCCTTCGAGCCCATTCGCGCACACGAGACGCTGACTGCTGCGGCCATCACCAGCCCCAAACCCGGAGTCTATATCTACGATTTCCGCCAGAATTTGGCGGGAGTTCCGCGGATTAAGGTGCGGGGTGCGGCAGGCGACGACATTCAGCTGCGCTTCGCGGAAGTGCTGAATCCTGATGGCACCCTGTATATTGACAACCTGCGGACGGCGAAAGCTACCGACCATTTCATCCTTTCCGGCAAGGGCGATCAGGAGTTTCAACCCGACTTCACGTTTCACGGTTTTCGCTATGTCGAAGTGACGGGCCTGACGTATAAGCCTGACCTGAATACCGTGAAGGCCGTTGCCCTCTACACCGATGCGCCCTTTGCGGTAAAGCTGCGGTCCGGCAGCCCGATGATCAATCAGTTGTGGAGCAATATCCTTTGGGGGCAGCGCTCCAACTTCGTTGGCGTGCCCACGGATTGCCCGCAGCGTGATGAGCGACTGGGCTGGACTGCAGATGCGCAAGTGTTCTGGCGGACTGCCTCCTACAACATGAGCCTGACTCAATTCTCCAAGAAGTTTGCCCAGGATATACGGGGAACGCAGGTGGGTACGCCGATGTATGGCATCTTCGCTCCGGGTACCGAAACCCCAAATCCGGGCTTCGGCGCCGGGTGGAGCGATGCGGGCGTCATCATTCCCTGGACGGCGTGGGTGCAATCGGGAGATACCCGTGTGATCGAGCAGAACTGGGACGCGATGCAGAAGTATCTCAGCGCGATCCAGGAAGCGAATCCAACTTATCTATGGAAGACCGGCTACGGGATACCGTTTGGCGATTGGCTCTCTCCTGAAGGTCCTACCCTCGAGCCTTTGGTAGCGACTGCTTATTGGGCCTACGACGTGACCCTGATGCAGCAGATGGCCCATGCCTTGGGCAAGACGGAAGAAGAAACAAAGTACGCCGGCCTGTTCAGCAAGATCAAGACCGCGTTTGGCGCAGAATTTATCCACCCAGACGGATCTATTCCGGGGGCCGATAATGGTCCGTCGCCCTTTGGACAGATCAACAATCCTGAAGCCAAGGCCACAGGTGGGGATACCCAAACCTCTTACGTGCTGGCGCTGAATATGAACCTGGTGCCGGATGCGTTGCGCGCGGCAGCAGCCGACCGGCTGATTGCCAAGATCCAGGCAAACCATGGGCGGCTGGCGACGGGCTTTTTGGGAACACCGTATCTGTTGTCAGTGTTAGTCGATACGGGACATAGCGACGTGGCCTATCGACTGCTGCTTAATACGGAGTATCCGTCCTGGGGATACCTGGTGGACCATGGGGCCACGACCATGTGGGAACGTTGGAACGGCGACCAGATGCGCGGGGACCCAAGCATGAATTCGTATAACCACTATGCCTATGGCGCAGTGGCCGACTGGATTTACCGTTATGCGGCCGGTATCGATGTACTTCCCGCAGACGCGGGTTTCCACACTATCTATCTGCATCCTACTTTCGATTCGCGCCTGGGAAACCTGGACTTTCGTTACCAGTCCTCTTACGGGGAGATACGATCTTCCTGGTCGATAAAAGGCACGCGGGGGTTTTGGACGGTCACCGTTCCTCCAAACACGACTGCTCACTTAGCATTGACCGCCAGCCAGCGCGGTAAGTTCACACTGGACGGAGAGGCCTTATCCAGCAGCAAGAAACTTCGTCCGCTAAGTAGCGCAAAGGGAAGCCCCAGTTATGAGCTGCCGCCCGGGACTTATTCGTTCCAGATGACTAAACCCTAGCTTCGTTCAATAGGCCCGGCTTGCTCCATCCAGAAGGATGCGCTATACGCTCGTTTGCGATTCGGGTTAGCGATCCGGAATGGTCCGAATCGGTTGCCAGTTGATGATAGATTCGACCCCGCCGAGTGATTGACATATGCGAATTTACGGTGGAAAATGTTACCCTATTGCAATTCTTCAGCCCCCAGCACTCAGAAAGAATCGAGTCGCTTGAAGATTTCATCAAAGGTTCGCGGACAGGGGAAGCTATGGCACAGAGCATGGAAGGCTCGGTTTGGGGGGCGCTTGATCAGTTCAAGATCGAATTGCCTTCCTGGGGGTTTGCTAACACCGGGACCCGATTCGGCAAATTCACCCAACCCGCCGCAGCAACCAACCTGGCGGAGAAGTTCAGCGATGCAGGCATGGTCAACCAGTTGACCGGAGCATGCCCGACGGTTGCCCTGCACGTGCTCTGGGACCTGCCGCATGGACTCAAAGATGTGCCCCAGGTCAAGCAGCTTTCCAGTAAATGCGGCGTGGCCGCAGGGTCCATCAATCCCAATTTCTTTCAGGAACAGGAATACAAATTCGGCGCCGTAGGTAACCCTGATCCAACGATTCGCAGGCAGGCGCTCGATCATATGCTCGATTGCGTAGCCATCGCCGACCAGCTCAAGTCGCGAGACGTAGCGCCATGGTTTCCTGACGGCTCCAGCTATCCGGGTACGCAAAGCATGCGGCACCGTATCGGCTGGTTTGAAGAGGCGCTCAAGAAGACTCATGATGCGCTCAGCCCGGCGCAAAGGTTATTGGTCGAGTACAAACCATTCGAGCCGTTTTTCTATCACACGGATGTGGCCGATTGGGGTATGGCGCTGCTCTTGGCGAAGGCTGCCGGTCCGCAGGCTTTTGTGTTGGTCGATACAGGACACCATTACCAGGCGCAGAACATTGAGCAGATCGTGGCGTGGCTGCTCCGCGCCAGGATGCTGGGCGGCTTCCATTTTAATGACCGGCGCTACGCCGACGATGATCTAACCCTGGGATCGATTGATCCCTACCAGGTGTTCCGCATCTTTCATGAGATTCGTAACTACGAATGGGAGACAGGGGCTGCGGTCGATGTGGCTTACATGATTGATCAGAGTCACAACATGAAAGGCAAGATGGAAGCGATGGTGCAGACCGTATGCACCGCACAGGAGATTTACGCCAAGGCTGCACTGGTCGATCACGCGCGGTTATCTGTTCTGCAAGAGCAATGCAAGCTGGTGGAAGCCGAAGAGTGTTTTCGCTCCGCGTTCTGGCAGGATGTGCGGCCCATCATTAAGGATTGGCGCCGATCGAAGGGGTTGGTAGAAGATCCACTGCTGGCGCTGCGCGAGAGCGGCTATATCGAAGAAATTACCCGGGAACGCGCTGCTGCCAACCAGGCCGCAGTCTCGACCTACGCCTAGCACGCCGCGTGAAATCGGGGAAAAGCGCATCTGTTCAGCCACTTCTCTACCGCAAAGCGCCGTCCTCACCCTTGTCATCCCGACCGGAGCGAAGCCGGATTTCCTACTTCGCAATGCTAGCGACGTCCACTTGTGCGGCTCTCCGTAGAGAGAGCCGCATGCAGATCCTCAACGCCACGGGTCTCCACAGGAAATCCGGGGGAGCGTAGTGGAGGGACCTGCGGTTCTCTCTGTGTGGATGCTCTTTCTTGGAAATGTTTCTCGATCCAAGAATCTAGCGCACCTTCAGATAGTTTCCGTAGCCTACGATTACAGTTGAACCGACCAACAGAAACAAGCCCAGGGCTACCAGCGATTTGGTCCGCCGGCTCGTTCCCTTCCACTCCTTAAGCGCAATGCCCCACAGCGTGGCGAAGATGATGATGCTGGCCATGTGGAGTGTCCAACTGGAGAAGTCGTACTTGCCCATCTTGGTTTGTCCCATGGAATAGAAGAAGAACTGGAAATACCAGATCACTCCGGCCAGCGCGGCGAGGATGTAATTCTTCACCAGGGTCTGGCCAGAGAGGCGAAGATTTTCTTCCTCCGGTATTTCACCCGCACCCATGGGGTTGATGCCTGGCGCTCCGGCGAATTGGGCGAAGGAATGGTTCTTCACGATCAGAAAGACTGACCATAAGAAATTGGTGAGGAACCCGCCCCAGAGAACGACGACCAGTACGGGAAGGTTCTGCCACAGATCGAGCCGATGCTGCGCAAGCAGCTCGACCCGCGCAATCTCGGCGATGGGTTTGCCGGCCGCGAGGCCATAAGCGAAACAGGAGCTCATGATGCCGGCAAAGATGGCGACGGCCAGGCCCTTGCCAAAGGAGAAGTCGCGCTCCCCTGCTTCCGCGCGGTCTGCGCTGGAAATTTCGTGTTCCTTGGAATAGCCGGCGAGGCCGCTGACGGCAATCGCCAGCATGCACACTCCGACCCCGGCGAGGATGACCTGTCCGGAAGTCTCGTGCAGGATGGAGGACATCTGGCCGCTGAAGATGGGCGGCATCAGGGTGCCGAAGGCGGTACAAAATCCGAGCGCGATGGCGTATCCGAGAGCAATGCCAAGGTAACGAATCGACAAGCCGAAGGTGAGTCCGCCGACCCCCCACAATACACCCCAGACACAGGCATAGGTGATACTGGCAGACGGCGCAGCATGAAGAATGGGGAAGAGATGCGGTACCAGCAACAACGCCAGAAGGATGGGCGCGATGATCCAGGCGGCAATGCCCTGAATGATCCAGTAGATTTCCCACGACCAGCGCTTGATTCCGCGGAATGGAATGAAATTGCTGGCAGAAGCGAGGCCGCCAATCCAGTGATAAAGCACGCCGATAAACGGATTAGGACCCACATGCGCCTCGGGTGTCCATCGTACTGGAACGAGTTGCATGGTGCGGAATAATTCTTCTATTGAATCCTCTATCGAACTGGTCCAGCGGGCTCCCGCACGCCTGACAAAAAGCCTTTTGGGGGGATAGTATTAGGGCGCCCGGAAACATTTACCCTATTGGTTTGGGAGAAAAAAGTATGCCTCTGAAGTATCTTGCGGATCTCTGGGATGAGAGCGTTGCCCGCACGCTCGATCCTCCTGCTCTTTTGCGCTATCGCTCCAATTTGCTGGGGTCCGACCTACGCATCACCAACTTCGGCGGCGGCAATACAAGCTCGAAGCTCGAGGGGACCGATCCGCTGGACGGACAACAAAAGACGGTGTTGTGGGTGAAAGGCAGCGGCGGTGACCTGGGCAGCATCAAGGTTGAAGGCTTTGCCACCTTGTACCTCGACAAAGTGCTCGCCCTGGCGAAGATTTATCGTGGCGTCGAACTGGAAGACGAGATGGTGGGTCTGTATCCGCTTTGTACCTTCGGTAACAATCCTGTAGCTGCCTCGATCGATACGCCGCTGCATGCGTTTCTTCCCTTCCCCCACGTAGATCATCTTCATCCCGACTGGGGCATTGCTCTTGCCGCGTCAGCCAATGGCAAAGAAAAGATGGATGCGTTCAATCAGCAGTTCGGGCACAAACTGGTTTGGATTCCCTGGCAGCGGCCTGGCTTTGAACTGGCCATGATGCTGGATCGTGCGGTGAAGCAAGTGCCCGGTTGCGATGGAGTGGTGCTTGGCGGCCATGGCCTGTTTACCTGGGGCAATACGCAGCGCGAATCGTATCTCAATACCATCACCATCATTGACCAGATTGGCCAGTTCATTGAGACTCATCGGTCGAGGAAAAACAGCCCTTCGTTCGGTGGGTCAAAGTACAAGCCGCACCAGGAACGGCAGTCGATTGCGGTAAAAGTCATGCCGTCTTTGCGCGGCGCAGTCTCCAATGGGCTACGCATGATTGGCAGTTTTACCGACGCTCCGGAAGTGCTGGACTTTATCAATTCGCAGTCCGCGGCAAAGTTGGCGCACCTGGGCACCAGCTGCCCGGATCATTTCATCCGGACCAAGATCCGGCCCATGTTTGTGGAGTGGGATCCTTCTGGAGATGCAGGCAAGATTTTGACGGCTGCGAAAACTGCGATGGAGAAATATCGCAGCGACTATGCCGGTTATTACCAGGAGCATGCACTGAAAGATTCGCCCGCGATGCGGCATGCGAATCCGACCGTGGTGCTCATTCCGGGGATTGGTATGTTCAGCTTCGGCAAGAACAAGGCAGAGGCGCGGATCACGGGTGAGTTCTACCTCAACGCCATCCATGTGATGGAAGGGGCGGGACATTTGGACGAGGACAAATGCCCACCGATTTTGCCGCAGTCGGGACCCGCCGCGGATACCAGCGCTTTCAAGGTCCATTCCAACTACGTGGCGTTACCGGCTTCTGAGGCGTTCCGCATTGAGTATTGGGCACTAGAAGAAGCAAAGATACGCAGGCAACCAGCGGCCAAGGAGTTGAGCGGCCGCATCGTCCTGGTGGTTGGCGGGGCTAGCGGTATTGGCCGCGAAGTGGTGCTGATGGCTGCGGAACGAGGTGCCCATATAGTAGTAGCGGACCGCGAGCTGGAGGCTGCCAACAAAGTTGCTGTAGAGGCTCAGAAGGTGGGGGGCCGGGAAGCAGCAGTCGCCGCCAAAATCGATATCCGCGACCGTGGCGCCATTCGCGCAGCGCTGGAGGCGACCATTGCTGCCTATGGTGGGATCGACATCCTGATCAACACGGCGGCGCTGTTCCCCTCGTCAGCCGACGGCATCATCAGCGATGCGCAGTGGGGGACGACGCTCGAGGTCAACGTCACCGCGAACTACCTTCTGGCGGACGAAGCGGCGAAGGTGTTCGATGCGCAGGGAATCGAGACCACTGTTGTGCTGACCAGCTCAGCCAATGCGGTGGTTGCCAAGCGCGGTAGCGAAGCTTACGACGTCAGCAAGGCTGCCCTCAGCCACCTGGTTCGCGAGCTCGCGGTTACTTTATCACCGAAGGTTCGGGTCAACGGGATTAGTCCCGCAACCGTGGTGAAGGGATCGACGATGTTTCCTCGCGACCGGGTGAAGGCTTCGCTGACGAAGTACAACATCCCGTTCGACGAATCTTCTTCTGACGATGAACTGCGGAATTTGTTGGCGCAGTTCTATGCCAAGAGAACATTGACGCATCAGCCTATCGACCCGAAGGATTGTGCCGCAGCCATCTTGTTCCTGGCAGGTCCACAGGCACGCTGCACAACCGGGCACCTCATCCCTGTAGATGGAGGGCTCACTGAGGCTTATCTCCGCTGAATCAGCAAACGCGGATGGAGCGCAGTTGCAGTAGGCTGGCGACTTTTTCGATTTGTGCAGCAGCATGCCCAACTCCAATGGCGCAGTGATGCGCCGGACCGTGGGAGTTCCAGGACTCTACGAATTTGCGCGCCCCCCATGGGAATCTGTAACGGCTATTGGTGTTGCCGATTTCGAGAATGGGTCCAGGCACACTCTCTCCTTCCGCGACCAGAAGGCTGAAGCCGGCTTGCTTATCCTCAACCACCGAAAGCAAGGTGACAGGGCCATGCTTGACCGACATCTCAACCGAAAGCCCTGCGCCTACTTTGCCGTGGTACACCTTGAGCGGGCGAACCTTGATCCTGTCTTGCGCAATGCCGATGTGGCCAGGACCGTCATGACCCATCAGCACCACGTCCAATGCAAAATCCATGGCGTAGTACTCGGTAAATGACCCACCCATGCCCAGGAGGTCCATGATCTTCATGGCGATTACGTTCTTCACCTCGTACTCGCCGGCCACCGGCACACCACGGCCGGTCAGCATTGAGGTACCGAGAATGATCGAACTCATGGTGTCTTCATTTTCGGGTACACCGGTTCCACTGTAAAAGTACGCCAGCAGGTCGAGGTCTTTTTCGCTCACCAGTTGGTCCAGCGCTACCGCGGTGCGCGCTGCACGTAAAAGCTCGTGCTGCCCACAATCGTCGCCAACTTCGAAGAAGCTTCGAAACTCCACCAGCTTGCTGCGGGCTTCGGCTTCGCCGACCTGGCTACGCAAAGCGGTGAGTTCATCTACTTCGAGCATTTCGATGTGCAGGCCAAACCGCCCACTTACCTGGGTAAGATCCGTAGCGATGTCGAGCATGCCACCGTAATAGTGGCCCATCAATCCCAGGCGGCTATGGCCCAGGGCGTGCACCACCTCGGCGGCACGGAGCCATTGCTCCAGTTCCCGCCAGCACACGGGATCGTCATGCAGCATGCCCGTGACCTGGTGAAACGGAATGTCCAGCCGGCGGAGAACGTTCGCGATCTCCGGGACCGGGCACGCGCTGCAGTACGCCAGCCACTCACCGGTCATCGCAGTTCTGCTTTCCATGGCGTTGAATCGCTCATACTCAATCGCGGACGCAGGCTGCAGGTTCAACAAAATGACCGGAACCCCGGCCCGCTTGATTAGCGGCAGTACGGTCGAGGAAAGCGCGTAGGTGGTGACGTACACCAGCAGAATCTCAATGTCTTCAGCGCGGGCTTTATGTCCCGCCTGCAGCGACTTCTCCGGCGTATCAATCAATCCCAGGTTCACCACCGTGCGGGAACCGGTCGTGATCTTGTTCTGAACCTGGTCGAGATAGCCCTTCAGTCTCTCTTCCAGACCTGTGAACTGGCTCCAGTAGGCCTCAAGCCCAAGCCCTGCCAGACCTATTCGTAAATGCCGGTATTGGCTCTGCATCAGCAGCGCAAAATATAGCATGCCGGTGTGAGACACGCCACGACATCGCAATCGAGGATGAACCAGCGGGGCCCGCTTGCAAACGGTATACTCAATTATGTTAGTTTCCGTATTGAATTCCGGCTGGAGATAGGAGCGGCTTGCCTAAGTCTGGATTAAAGCGCCTGTACCACATCCCGATTCTGTCCAAAGCCCTGGATATTCTGGAATCGTTGCAAGCCGAGAACGAGCCCCTTGCCCTGGAAGCTCTCTACCAAAAAACCAAGATTTCGAAGACCTCTGTCTATCGAATCCTCAAGACGTTTGTTCACCGGGGCTACGTTGCGCAAACTGAAAACGGCCTCTACCGGCTGGCGACGCGCCCGCGAAAAATCCGCTTTGGCTTCGGAGGCCAGTCGGAAGATCTGCCCTTCTCCCAGGCGGTCACCGAGAGCCTGAGAGCAGCAGCGGCTTCTTCCGGAGTGGATTTGATGATCCTGGACAACCACTACGACGCGGCCACAGCCATTCGCAACGCGGAGCAGTTTGTCGCCAGCCGGGTAGACCTGGTCATCGAATTTCAAATTGAGCAGCAGGTGGCTCCGATCGTTGCAGACAAGATAGCGGACGCAGGCATTCCTTTGATCGCAGTGGAGATCCCGCATCCGCACGCTATCTTTTTTGGCGTGAATAATTATCGCGCCGGCTTTGTCGCAGGCGAATACCTTGCTGCTCACGCCCAGCAACGTTGGGGAGGCAAAGCCTTATGGGTGATCGGCCTGGACATTGAGGAGGCCGGCCCGCTGGTGCAGAGCCGGATCACCGGGGCGTTTGAAGGTGTGCGTTCGATGCTGCCCGACCTGCCGATCGAAGCGTTTGTGCGCATGGATGGACGCGGACTTCGCGAACGCGGCTACAAGCTGACGGCTGACTTTTTGCGGCGACATCCCAAGGATAAAGGTTTGCTGATCGCGGCCACAACCGATACCAGTGCGCTGGGAGCATTGCAGGCAGTGCGGGAAGCGAAGCGCGAAAAGCATGTTGCGATCGTCGGCCAGGACTGCATTCCAGAAGCTCTGGAGGAGATGGTAAAGAACAACTCACCCTTAATCGGCTCGGTGTCGCATGAAGTCAACACTTACGGTGCGCGGCTGATTCATCTTGGGCTAGCAATGGTGAAAGGCGACCGCATTCCGCCGTACAACTACGTGAATCACAAGCTCGTGACAGCAAAAAGCTTGCTGACGCCAGCATAGTCCTGGGTCGGCGCTCGCTTGTTCCAGCCAAGACATATTTGAGGGAGAAACCCAGGTCTCAAAAGCGAGACCTGAGCCACCCACTCAATGGGTCACGGCGAATGACGCGTGCAATGACGCTGACGAGTCCGGGCCCACCCAGACGTCGAAGGTCGAAGGATCGACCACCCAACTGCGGGTCGCCGCACTCCAGTAGGTTCGTTCGTCTTTGCCGATTTTGAACCGCAACGTCTTTCGCTCGGCTGGTTTCAGCTCTGTTCGTTCGAAACCTTTGAGTTCGCGCACCGGGCGTGACCCACTGCCGTACTGCTGGTGAAGATACAGCTGAGCGACTTCATCGGCGGTGTACGATCCTGTGTTCTCAACAACCACGGTTACATCGAGACTCTCGTCTGCGTTGATTTTCGCTTTGCTGAGACGCAGGTCAGAGAAAGTAAATTGAGAGTAGCTGAGGCCAAAGCCGAAGGGGAAAAGCGGAGTGCTCTGCACATCCCAATAACGCTTCGCTTGATCTTCCGGAGACTGGGTGGTGTTGTGGGCATAGTTGATAGGGATTTGACCCACGTTGCGGGGCCATGAAAACGGCAGCTTGCCTCCTGGTACTACGTCACCAGCCAGTAGTCGCGCAACTGCGTTGCCACCCTGAGTTCCGGGATACCACGCCTCCAGAATTGCCGGGACATGCTGGGAGGCCCAGACAATATTCAGCGGACGGCCGTTGACGAGAACCAATACTACCGGTTTGCCGGTCGCTACCACCTTTTCCATCAACTCCTCCTCCCGTCCGGGCAGATCCAGCGATTGCCTGGAGGCTGCCTCACCGCTCATATCATGCAATTCGCCCAACACCAGGATGGCCAGGTCGGACGACCCGGCGAGATCAACGGCCTTTTGCATCTCCTGATCTTGTTGTTCCGCGGACCAGGCAGGCGGGTGTACTGAGTGATCAATTTTGTCGAAGAAGGAGGGGAACGTACGTGCGATTTGCACCCCGGGAGCAAAGGAAATCTGCGCGCCGGCACCGAGTTCCGATTTGAGTCCCTCCACCACGGTGACGGTTTCGGGAAGGTCCTCCTGGAAGGCCCAGGGTCCAATGGTGTCGAGCTTCGAATCGGCTAAAGGACCAACGACGGCAATCTTCTTGTACGCTTCTTTTTTCAGCGGCAACAAGCCATTCTCATTACGCAGCAAGACAGCCGAGCGCTCTGCTGCCATCCGTTCTGTTGTGCGGTGTTCGGGAGCGCCCAGTACATTGGCGACCTGGGCTTGGTCGACGTAGGGATGCTCGAACAAGCCCAGGCGAGCTTTGGCGGTCAGGATGCGCCGGTCGGCCGTCTCTATTTGTTGCAAGCTGATTTCGCCCGTTTTGAGGGTTGCGGCCAGGCTTTGCCCGAACGCGGTTGCATCCTGCGCCATCTCCATATCGACGCCGGCGTTCAGAGCACGAACCGCCGCATCGTGAAGGTCTCGCGCATAGCCGTGTTTCACCAGGCTTTTTACTGCGTCGGCATCACTGACCACGAATCCTTTGAATCCCCATTGCTGGCGCAGAACGTCGGTGAGCAGCCAGCGATTGCCGGTGGCCGGTACATCGTTGAGATCCATGTAAGCGCTCATCGCGGAGCCGACGCCAGCCTTCACAGCAGCGTGAAACGGAGGAAGATAGACGTTTCCCATCTGCGCGTCTGAGATATAGGAGCCATCGTAATCACGGCCGCCCTCGGCGGCTCCATAACCGGCAAAGTGTTTCATGCAGGCAAGCACATGATCGGGGGCTCCGATGTAGTCGCCCTGAAACCCGCGAACCTGGGCTGCGGCCATGGCTGAACCAAGATAAGGATCCTCTCCCGCGCCCTCAACCATGCGGCCCCAGCGCGGATCGCGGGCAATATCCAACATGGGAGCGAACGCCCAGTTGATGCCAACCGCGCGGGCTTCTTTGGCCGCAGTCGCCTGGCCCTCCGTCTCGAGCGACGGATCCCAGGATGCAGCCATAGCGATCGGCACGGGGAAAATAGTGCGAAAACCATGAATGACGTCGAAGCCAAAGATGAGCGGAATATGCAGCCGGGATTTCTCGACTGCGAGATGCTGCAGGCGGTTGATCGCTGCCGGATCGGTGATGAACAGGAGCGATCCCACCTCGCCCCCAGCCACCGTTTTTTCAACTTTCTCCCCAGAGTCAAAGACAAACAGCTGACTCAGTTGTCCAATCTTTTCTTCCGTGGTCATCTTCTGCAACAGAGAATCCACGAAGTGTTGAACATCCGCGTCACTCCGCGGAGCGGGCTGAGCGAAGTTCCTGCCGGTTGCGACGGCGAGCAAAAGGATGGAAAGCAACCACCGGAATAGGCAGTCCCGAGACACTTGTTTCCTCATCATGTGTCGCTCCTTGCGCCTGGCTTGCCTCAGCTCAGCCAGGCCAAACCCGGTCGGGGTGCGAAGGACGAACGTGCCTCGGCGTGGGTTCTTTGTTCCGCGTTAAACACAGCGGGGATTAGAACACTTCGTAATGAGAAACGACAACGCTTGAGTCCTGGGCTTGCATTGTACGGAAAATCGCCGTACAATAAGGCCAATTCGAAAGGGGTTCTTATTGGGTTCTGCCGGAAAGATCGAACGCATTGAAGCGCGGCTACAACCGGCTCAAAAAGAGCGCATTGAATATGCGGCCAGTCTGAAGGGGACTTCCGTCTCCGACTTCATGGTTCAAAGCGCAGAAGCTGCCGCCGTTGTCGCGATCCGGGAGCACGAAACCTGGACCCTGACCACGCAAGACCGCGACCTCTTTGTGAATGCTTTGTTGAATCCGCCGGAGCCGAACGAGCGGATTCGCGCGGCTGCGCGGCGATACATGGCCCGGCGCACATAACCTAAAGTGCCGTCTGCTCATTATGAAATAGAGCCGCTTGGCTTCAGGCATGATCGCGCAAGCTTTACCTGCGGGATAGAACCGCTGGACCGGTATATCCAAAGACAAGCGCGGCAAGATGCAGATCGAAAGCTAGCGACTATTTTTGTACTCACCAGCGATGGGGTAACCATCGCCGGGTTCTATTCTCTATCGTCGCAAACCATCATGGCCGACGAGTTGCCCGCTCCCCTAGCCAGCAAGCTACCTGGTTTCCCACTCCCGGCAACACTCATCGGGAGGATGGCAGTCAGCGCAAGCCTTCGCGGCCAACGGTTGGGTGAGTATCTGCTCATGGACGCATTGCGGAGGGCGTGGCTGGCTACCCAGCAGGTGGCCTCATGGGCGGTGACGGTCGATGCGAAGCAAGGAGCGCGTGAGTTCTACATCCGATACGGATTTATAGCCACGGTCCAACGACCCGATCGCCTCTTTTTTCCTATGGGCTCGATAGCCAATCTCTTCACCGGCACGGTCTGATTCCGTCGGGTGGGACCGAGGTTAGCGACAGAGACAGTTACATTCTGCGCAAGGTCTTAGGCTGTTAATTTATTTGGTAGCGTCATCGGGGATCGAACCCGAACTCTCCGCCTTGAGAGGGCGGCGTGTTAACCAATTACACCATGACGCCACGGTGGATTCAGGCCGGACTCACAGTATATCAAAGCAGGGCACTGGCGCCCTGCGGCGTGCCCCTCAGAGCCCTAACTTCCTGACCTCGTCGTTGTAATACTTGCGGTAAAGGATGTCCCACTCCTGGCTTCCCTCGACGATGATCTTGCGCTGCGAGGCGATCTTCTGGCGGGCTGCGGCGTCAATCTTCATCTCGGCCGTCAGCACCTTCTCAAGCGCCTTGCGCGCTTCCTGACGGATGGTGTTCCGGTCATCGAGAAATTCGCATTCGTCTGTCTCGGCGAGGGTGTCGGCCACCACGTGCGCTAGTTTGTTGAGTTTGTCGCGCGAAAGTCTCACAAAACCGCCTTGTACTTCTTGGCCAGCTCCTGCTTGACCTTCTTGAACATTTCGGCATAGCTGGCGCCGGTGCGGCGCATGTCTTCCTGGTAGGCGTCGAGGATGACGCGCACTTCTTCGTTGATGCGGTCCTCAAGCGACAATTCTTCCAGGATGGCCGCGTTCACCCGCTCCACGACAACAGCAACTTTCCCCGCCCGGATCATCTTGGCCTCGATCAATTGATTGACCGTTTGGCGTGCCAGATAATTCACGTACTCCCGCGAAAAAATCATGTGATCTGAATCGGACTATAGCATATTTGACACACTTCCCCGGGCGCCCTCCCA
>Ga0302179_10000936_pt1 | contig 18258 bp, 24 predicted proteins | sample I_Palsa_E3_1_FD_198788 | JGI IMG/M metagenome (GOLD analysis project Ga0302179, IMG submission 198788) | Peat permafrost microbial communities from Stordalen Mire near Abisko, Sweden - I_Palsa_E3_1 | ecosystem: Environmental > Terrestrial > Soil > Palsa > Peat permafrost | place: Sweden...
CCCAACCCCCTCATCCCCTCATACTCCCTAACAACCCCACTCAAAACCTCCTCAATATCAACATCCCCCTCCGAACTACTAACACTAATCCTCCTCCTCACCGCCTTCTTTTTCCTCCGTCCCTCCGCCTCAGTAAGCACCAACCCCTCGACCGCACGGGAAACAACGCCCTCAAACGCACGCGAAGAAAGGCCCTCGAAGGCGCGGTTGGACTGTGTTTCGAGGCCCGCGGTGAAGTCCTCGGGGAAAAGGCCCTCGTGGGGAAGTGCGAGGGAAAGGGTTGTGTACCAGGTTAATTCTGGGATGGGGATTGTGCGGTTGAAGTACTTTGCGCTGATGAATTTGAGACTGTGGTCAGTGAATTGCACAACTAGAAGGAGACAAGGAAGGATGAGATGTATGTGAGATGGAAAGGGGGGACATAATACCGTCCTTCTTCAGTAGCCTCCTCCTCACCCATCTTCCCACCCCACAATCTAACAACATTATCACCCGTTCATCAGATGATGTCCGAGGACTTGGCCAGGGGGGAGGAATACAAATTCGCTTTATAGTTCCCCCAAGAAAGCATCATCCTCATCTCCATATCACTCCACTCATGAACTCTCTTATCCACCGCCTTCGCCGCGTAACTCTCACTCCCCTCCCCAAACAACTCAACATGTGTCCTCGCACAACTACCATCAGCCCACACCCCCCATCTCGCTGCCGGCCAAACCCAAACCCAAAGACAGTAGTGCGCGTGGGTGTGCAAGGGGACACGACGGGGAGACACTAGAAACAGAGAAAAATCCCTAGACGGGCATTTGCGCGACGAATATAATTGTCGTTATCACAAGGACAATCGGCACAGAGACTTTTGTCAGATTGACTTCTTGGATCCCTTGGAACGTACCTATTCTGTGGGAAACTACGGATTATCTGGGCGATTAGGGGATGTGGATTGAAGAACCGGGGGGGGGAGGACCTTGAGGAAGTCTTTTTTGAGTTTTGTTGCGGGGGTTTCGCGGATGATGCCCCTGCGAGGCATGTTGGTATGGTTGTGTTGGGTGGACGATGGAACTGAGTGAAGGAATGATGGGAGTTGTTGAAGATGAAGGGGGGGTTTGTGGGTGGTGAATTGCGCTATTAGAGGGAATCCGTGCACTCGTGCATACGTCAGATGGTCGCACCCATATAACCCTACCTCCCTGCGAATGCTCCATGTTGTAATGCCATGTCGAGATGGGAACTTCATGATGAACTCCATTCCCTGTAGCCCACTCAGTCAATGTGTGGAGGAAGAGAGTCTGGATGACTCCTTGGGGAAAGGCCGCCTCGGCCCTCGGAGGCCCCTGGCCGGGCCAATCTGACGCATCAAAAGCGTGATCGGCGGGGTGGCGGAATACCCCTGAAAACTCAAATACGTCCAGAAATAACCCAAAGGGCCCCCACTTAGCTTCGTGAAGAAGGTTCATTCACGTCAAACCCCCTTCGGGTCAGCGCCCTTCAGTTATTTACTGCATATGGCATTGAACATGAAAGTGCGCCGCATGGACCGTGCGCGCCGCCGTGTCAACCCCTGAACACTCAGCCTTAAATGGCTGGAGTAAAGGTGGCTCTTATCGTGCGTGAGATCATCTCCTTGCCACGCTTTTTGGCTATGAGGGTCCAGCCTCTTCATTACTAGTTTCGGAAGATCGCGCTCTTTATTCTCTGTTTTGGGGATTATGGGAAATGGGTTATGCCGCTCGGATACGACAGTCGCGGCTGTGTTGAATTAAACTTTGGCAGGTGCCACCCTGGTTGGTACAAGCATGCAATTTAAAGAGAATAGATGGAATTCGGGCATTAAATTAGTAAACTTAGTCCAACTTGGATCGAGTCTATCTGGCGGACTGTAGCTGGGTCTTTTGTGAGGAAAAAATCTCTGGATGGGTCAAATATTTCGACGTCAGAAGTCTTATCTGACTATATGTACATTCTGTCAAGAACGCCTTCCCAACGAGCTGAGGCAGGTGACGGCATAGTGGAAACATTTCCCGTTTCATTGTCCATGGAAGGTTGGAAGATTTTAGTCGCACTAGTAGTTTCGTCAGGTGACCAACGAGACTAGTGCGGGATTTTGAGATAAAGGATCAAATACAGCACATTTGCGGCGAAGACGTGCACAGATGCCTTGAATGTCTATTGATGGGAATAATAGGTCTTTCATAACCGCCGGGGAGGCCTAATCAAGAGACAAAGAAATCTAGACTTGGCGGCTGAGATCTGATCACAGCCGAGATCGACAGTCCGAGACCCTTCTGAGCGGTTTGGAATAATGAGCTGGGAGGAATAGGAGCCAAGAAGAGTTTGTTCCCTCTCATTTCTTTCTCTGATATTTGGAGCAGATAACCAGGCCTGCGATATTGTCTTGTATTGATGGATATTAAATATTATGCCGTTAATCATTGTGCCGTTCCCCAAAAATGTTGATATTCCCCCGGCTTCCTCGAGCCCCGGTACTGCGCTCTGCCCTCGTAACCATTATTATGCTTCGGTATCCTATAGCAAGAGTCAGTATCGTACCTCAAAGCGTGGGAGAAGACGTACAGTTCGCTGCATTGCAAGTCTCACATATACTTCCCCTCTGCGTGCTGTTTCCGCACTTCCAACACACTACATCTGCTGCCCCACTCCACCATCCTCCTGAGGATTCGCCTCTTAATCGAAATTCAGGTTGGTTGCAAGTCTGATGTACCAGCGGACTCGTCGATGAGGATATGCAATGAGTGCTTTGGAGTTTCGTAAGTCGTTGACGTCCGCTGCTGAGGTACCGTCTCCACGTCCTCATTCCTCTCTTTCGAGGTACGGAACTTTTAGACGGGAGTCCCTGGGTTATTTGTAGCCATGCGATGGCCCGTGTGAGTTTAGTCTAGGCTGAGTGGGAGGAAGAAATTCATATCGCATCGCAAGCAACAATCGGAATGTTCTATCTCTTCGGACGGGGCCGTCGTCTTCTACTCGCAAAAATCCCGTGCTACGGGAAGCACGTAAAGCAGTTCATTCAGATTTTAGCTTTTCACTGAAGTCAAATACGCTCAAAGGATCATCAATGGCCGATCCTTGCTGACGTTCTAGATCATGGTCCGTTGCACTGGTTTCGCGAAAACGGTTCCTCAGATCAGTGTTTGTTGCATTCGTTGATCCCTTCGATTCTTACACAAGAGAAGCAAAGCATCCAACCTTGACGGGTTTAAACATCCAACAGTGACTTCCTACTGCATTCGAGGAAATGAGGTTCAATTGCGAATTCGCAATAACTAGTGGCCAAAACTCCATTTCGAATTACGCCCCCTGCGCTATGATCTCCAGTCTGAAACAGCCCGGAAGTTTGTTCTATATTAGTTCTGTTTAATTAGACCCCCCCACTCCGCTCACTGCTCAAATGGCTGGTCAATGCACGGGTCGGCCGTACTGATGTCTCTTCTAGGAAGCGACACTGCCGGAAAAGATATTGCACGAATGGCAGAAGCGGACCGTGCCCGCAATTGCACTCAGGATGATGACTTCGAAAAGGATACAGAACTAAATAAACATATTCCACTCGAATATTCAGGACAATGGTCAGGGATACTGGTCCATTATACAGGGTGCCTTAGTGTTTTGCGGACATTACGCGAGCGGTCTAAAAGTTGCTAAATTTTGAGATCCGAGACTATTACGAGAGGCATTCGGATAACGGGGACTGCTAGTGAGATAGGACCAATGGGACTGTCACGCTCGTCGTCGGAAATAACTTTAGAGTCTCTAATTGCTGCGCAACAAGATGGGAGATTCAAACGCCGCATATTCGCCTAGTATAATACCTGTTTATTAATATTGAGCATTCGTCCGTTGCAGATCCACAGGACACGGACAGCAATATTGGACTCAAGTAGTATGCATGCAATTCATCAAGTACACTGGATCTTCAGGTCCTGTTTCTCTTCAAGTAATTTGTCCGTTCGGCTGCACTCGAGTTGAACCTGCGTTGCGAGTACCGACCCGATGGCTCCTGATGACGATATTTTAGCAACGGCTAAAATCCGAGTCAGGGGTCATCCAACCAAATATAGAAGCCAGACCCTTTCGGGAGATTGCAGCCGGGGCCGGGATCCACTGCGTGGGATGAATCGGATTTTCAAGCCTCACCTGATCTTCGCGGAAAATATTGCTTGTCTTGACTGTGCGGGAAACGGCATCTTTAGCGCTAGATCAATGACTCCTTCGACTACTACCGACTTGCATTGCATTGAAACCGGACGCAAGCAATAGCCAAAGCGGGACAAATAAATTGCGCGACTAGAAAAGATCAAACCCAGAGTGCTCGAATCAGGGTGCTCATTGTCTCCTTATTCTTGGACAATGCGATTAAGCCATTTTGAGAGACTTCGAAGCCCTGCACGTCTGCCGTAGGTAACGCGGTTGGACTGGATGTAACCGCGGGATGCTCCTGCGCTACGCAATGGATGCGCGATGCACGTCTAGCAGTAACGATCGATTCCTCCTGGATTCTCATAATGAGGTCTTGGATGAAATAGTAGAACTCAGCCCTCGTTGAAGTCACTGACCATCCATATTCTGTACACCAAGGGTCTGTATACCTACGTAAGACTATATTTTGGACCTCCTCCTCCCTCAGGAACAGTCCAAGTAATATCCTGCGTGGGGACCTTAATATCGCACGTTTTGCAATGAATACAATTCTGCGCATTAATTTGAAACCGCTTACCCAACTCCTTCGTCTCATCATCCACATACTCATAAACCCCCGCGGGACAAAACCGATTCTCAATGCCCTGATACAGGGGATACGCCGCCTCGGCATGGGCATCCCAGTCGTGCACCTTCAAATGCGGAGGCTGGTCCTCCTCGTGATTGGTCCCTGTCCTCGACACGGAAGTCAACAAGTCGAACGAGATCTCCCCGTCCGGCTTGGGGTACTCGATCGGACGGTATTTGGACGCTGGTTCCGTGGCGGCGGCATCGGTCGTTTTGTGGTGGAATGTCCAGGGTCCGTAGCCACGTAAGACATATGCCTCGAGACCAGAGTACAGGATTCCGCCGTAGATACCGAGTTTGGTGTGGAATGAGGGACGCATGTTGCGGACTTGGTAGAGTTCCTTGTAGATTGAGCTGGTTTTGAGCTTTTCTTCGTAGTCGTACAGTTGGATTGGCTCGCGGGAGTCGCTTTCCAGGGCTTGGAAGGCGGCGTCGGCGGCAAGGATACCTGATCTCATGGCCGTGTGGGTGCCCTTGATTTTGGGGACGTTGAGGAATCCTGCTGTACAGCCTATTAGGGCGCCACCGGGGAAAACGACTTTGGGAATCGATTGGTAGCCTCCCTCGTTTAATGCCCTTGCTCCGTAGGAGAGACATGTCCCGCCCTTCAATACTGACGCATACAACGGATGGTGTTTCATTTTCTGTATGTCAACATTGTCATGTAGTCAGAGAAAAGTACCTGAAACTCCTGATAGGGGTTCACGTATGGGTTTTTATAGTCCAGGCCAACAACAAGCCCAAGACTCACCAAATTCTCTCCAAAATGATACATAAACCCCCCACCATAAGTATCCTTATCCAAAGGATATCCCATCGAATGAGTGATCTCTCCCTCTCGCCATTGTTCTTTCGGGACTTCCCATACTTCCTTCAAACCAATTCCATAAGTCTGCGGATCACATTTCTTTCGTAAATTATATTTCCTCATGAGAGTTTTGGTGAGTGATCCGTGGGCACCTTCTGCGAACAGAGTGACTCGGGCGTGGAACGCCATGCCTCGTTCGAAGGTGTCTTTCGGTTTGCCGGATCTTGAAATCCCCATATCGTTTGTTGCAACTCCTTTCACTGCCCCTTCCCGAGTATACAGAATCTATTGTCAATCCTGGTTCTGGAAAAGGGGTGTCGGGGGGCACCTCGCTTGCTGCAAATCCAGGGTAGACTTCGACACCTAATTCCTCTGCCTTCTCGGCCAACCATTTTGTCAAATTGTTCAGACTGAGGATGTAGTTGCCCTTGTTATGCATTTGAGGCGGTCCTGGGATTGGGATACTTGAACCCTTGGTAAGATAGCGCATTCTGTCTTTTTTGGCTGGAGTGATTGGTTCCGGGGGACTGTCCCTCCAATCTGGAAACAATTCCTCCAGTGCGTCCGTCTGTATTACTGCCCCAGAGAGTATATGTGCGCCTACTTTAAGCCTCTTCAAGAAAAAGATAGGCGAAGAATAAAATAATCAATGGTATGGAGGGTAAAAGCGCCCGAAGAAGGAACGAGGGGGAGACGGGGGTACCCATTTCAGAGCCCTTTTCGAGCAACAAGACTCGAATGTCTCGATCTTGCTTGACAGCCAATTGCTTCAACCTAATCGCAGCACTCAATCCTGCGGGCCCACCGCCAACAATACAAACATCCACCTCATCCGATTCCCGCTCAATGCTCCTCGGATCAAACTCGCTCTCTCTCGCCGCAGCGGACAACCGGAATCCTCGAACAAACACATTTCCCCGGAATCCCGCGACTCTGCAAGCCTGAGAGCGAGAACACTGACGCACTGCAAACTCCAGCGACCGAAGAGGAAGGGTCCGGATTATCATCGTGCAGAGTGAATGTGTCAGACGTGATTCCTGCACAGCTCAATGAGTGGATTGACTGGGACGATCTCGGGGACTGCGTGGAGGACGGTCCCGTGTGTGGCGATTTTAGCTTTGCCCGTTGCCGATCCGCTGCCTTGAGATTGAAAATCAAGACAGTTGATAGGCTCTACAGCGGACAATTCTTGGTCTGCAATTGAAAGTGTTTTAAAATGCAACGAGACTGTTTTTCGACTGCTGGAGAAATAGGGAACTTACTCCGAACGCCCGGAAGCGAAAATTATGGGATTCTTCGGGATGGCTTGTTCCTAGACGAGAACGCACATGTTGAATTTAATCTGTTCGAAATGGCGGTTGGGTGCCATGTTTATTTACTGTCATGAGTCCTGTGTGGGCTAGGGGTTCAAAGTGCACCTTTCTCAGCCACCCCAGAGGCTCATATCATTTCCAAGGTGTGTGTCACATCAAAATAGCCCCATTATTCCCCTGAGTCTCCTGTTCGCCGGAGACGCTCGTTGAGCATGGAAGAAGTTCGGACACAGCAGATTCCTTCATGGTTCGAATCCGATGACGACGATCCAGCGCCTTCGAGTCCCGTCAACTCGAGTGCAACCTTCACTTACGGTCTCCCAAGTCCCACCAGCGCAAAGAAACCCGCTCCTCCAAATGACACCTTGAATGGCAACTCCGTGTGCGTCAAGTTTGTCCTCGGCAAGCGCAAGGTACTGCTCTGCTCTGCTTAATGTGTGAGAACTGACGCCGAGGCTGATGCGTTGTATGATTTGGATGAGGTGCCCAGGTTTTCGTTGTCTCCTGGTCTGCCGTCCTCTTCGGCGACAGTGGGACAGACGACGGAGACGCAATTACGTGAGGCTGTATCAAAAGCGCTGAATCCCCCAACACAGAATTCCCCGACACAGAATCCTCCGACACAGAATCCTTTTTCTTGGGACGATATCACTTTCCAGCACTCCGATGACGAGAACAACAATTCCGATACCGAGGAAGAACCAACAGAAAAACCGGCGCCCATACAAAGCAACAGACTCTCTTCCGATAACAACAACTCCAATGCCGAAGAAGAACCAACAGAAAAACCAGCGCCCACACAAAGCAGCATACTCTCCTCCCCCGGTTCCTTCTCCGCCTCGCCCTCCCCACCATCCAGTCCCTTCGTGCGCAGACTCGGCAAATCCCAAATTGCGAAACTCTCAAACCCTCTCGACCCAGGCATCGAGCGCCGTATACATACAAAACCACCGAACGAAACTCGAAGCGGTATAACTCGAATCGCATACCGCTTCGATCCCGCTGTCCCACGGCCCCCGCACGCCAAGACCCCGACATTTGGACATTTACCTGGCTTGTACATCGGCAAGAAGTGGCACTCACGGATCGGGGCGGCCTGGGACGGGACGCATTTACCCCGTATGGCCGGGATTTCAGGCAAGGAAGGCGTTGGGGTGTGGAGTATTGCTTTGAGCGGCGGGTATGAGGATGATTTTGATGAAGGGTACAGGTTTGTTTATACCGGGAGTGGTGGACGGTCATCTATATCTTCCAAAGTAAGCTCCCTCTCTTTCTCCCCCTTCTGTGGGGCAGGTTAATGGTAGGCCGTGAAGGGACGACAAGCCCAGGACCAGGATTGGAATAAGAATAATAAAGCACTGAGACTTAATGTCTTGAACGAGGAACCAATTCGTGTTATAAGAGGATACAGGGGCGACAAAAAATGGAGTCCCCCCTCGGGGTTCATGTACTGCGGTCTCTACGAAGTTGTAGCCTGCTGGATCGAAAAAGGTAGAAACCCCTCGTCCAAACACTTCTACTCCCAACCCCCGTCCAAACACACTCCCCGAACCGCGTGGCTGTGCTTACAGTAGGTAAATCGGGATTCGATGTAATCCGCTTTGCATTCAAACGACTCCCGGGCCAGGACTCCCTCGTCGACGGTCATGGGAACGTCGCCCCCGAACCCGACTACGACAGCGAAGAATGGAAAGGGTGGATGTTGCGCTTAACGGATGAGAGAGCAGATAAAATCCTCGCGACAAAGAAAGACGAAAGTCCCGCGCCAGAGACGCAACAAAAGCCGAAACAGGTGTCTGAAAGGATGCCTATTAAGATTGAGGAGGAGGATGAGGGTGATTCCATGTGGGACGATTTGCGGCTGTACGATGAGAAGTATAGATCCCCGAGCGACGAGGAGGAGTCGGACTGTTAGATTGGTGTAGTTTGTGTATCGCTAAGAGAGGGGTTGCTTCGGGAAAGAGAACTTAAGTCAGGAAAGAGGGATGGATATGTAGGGATCTTTTTTAATTGGTTTAAAAGTATTCATAGCGTTCGAAGAATTTGCATTTCAAAGTTTGGAACCAACAACTGAGCATAGTAATAAGGTTTTGTGTTTGAAGAAAGAGAGGTTTTTGTGGCTAAAGAATGTATCTGGCATGACAAGGGCTTTTCCTTCATTTGAATTCAGGGACCCAATAAAAACGAGATTGGTCTTTCTTCCCGGATTTGCTTGACGCTGCGCGACATTGTCCTTGAAGACTGTCAAGAGCGCTCAAAATCCGGGAGTTGGAAAAAAAGGATAGAAGTGTGGACTTGCCGTGGGATTCGAAGTATCTCATTGTTGATTTTGTATACATTATAGAAGGCATGTAGACAAACAATTGACATTGAAGTCCATAGGGAAGTTTGAGAAATCTAGCCTGTGCGTGGTGAAAAGTTCAGCTGCGGGAGTCAAAGACCCAAAGCGCGAGAAAAACCACTGTCGAGATAAAGCCACAAAATTCCATCAAACCCGGAACCCTCTACGTATGGAGATCCGTCCACGAGCTGGCTGGTAAACGAACGGGTCTTGACGAACTTGGCAACGCTTCGACAACCACACAGCCCACTCCATCCGTTTCCAATTCCACTTGTTGTCCCGACAGGTCTTCCCGTGCAGCCATGTCAGACACAACAAGTCTCCGAGAACGTCCTGATTCACGTACCTCCCAATCCCCTGCCAATCCTCCGTGGCCCGTCTATCCACTTTTGGGGATATGTGCTAACTAGCAGCCGCGCCTCCAGAAGACCAGGCTCGACTCTTGGAGGAAGCACTGGGGATAGTGAAGGCGCATTCGACAAGTATGAGACGGTGTATTGATAAATTGCAGATTCTGGATGCGTTGAAACATGCGAGTATGATGCTTGCCGAGTTGAGGAGCAGCAGTCTTGGGCCAAAACATTATTATGAATTATGTATCTCCCCTATGCTCCTTCATGCGTTGGTCTGCTCTGTGGAGTGTGTCTTGTCAATCTGCTTTTCATGTGCTTTTTGTGCGTATAGGGGTTAATTGAAGATATGGCGGTATTTGATTCATTGAGGTTTTTGAGTACGTATATTAAGGAGGCACATTTATCGGGGAAACAACATTGCGCCGATCTATACGAGATTGTTCAGTATGCTGGAAATATCGTCCCTAGGATGTACCTCATGATCACCGTTGGAAGGTATTCTCGCTCTCTCAAGTTACATGGATTCAGCTTATCGTAGTGTTTACATGAGTGTACCTGAGGCACCGGTACGGGAGATCATGCGAGATATGCTAGAAATGAGTCGAGGCGTCCAACATCCCATTCGAGGTCTATTCCTCCGTCACTACCTCTCTGGGCAGACTCGAGACCATCTCCCCGTGGGCGACTCCTCCGGCCCCGGAGGCAACCTCAAGGACTCCATCAGCTTTATCCTTACCAATTTCGTCGAAATGAATAAGCTTTGGGTACGCCTCCAATTCCAGGGCCATTCCCGCGACAGAGCCCTCCGTGAACAAGAAAGAAGAGAACTCCGTATCCTCGTAGGAACCAACCTTGTCCGCCTATCGCAACTCGACGGCATCGATCTGGATATGTATAAAGGCCAAATCCTCCCGATGATCCTCGAACAAGTCGTTCAGTGCAGAGACGTCCTTGCGCAGGAATACCTCATGGAAGTCATTACCCAGGTGTTTACGGATGATCTACATCTACGGACTCTGGACCAGTTTTTATCGGCAACGGCGAAATTGAATCCGAGTGTTAATGTGAAACAGATTATTTCGGCGATGATTGATCGATTGGCGGATTATGCGAAACGGGAGGCCGAGTCGGAGGATCCGGAGGAACGGAGGCAGAAGGAGGAGGATGCGGCGAATAGACTTGCTGAGGAGGTCAGGAAGATGAGGTTACGGAGTGGTGGGAATTCAGAGGAGGTTGAGGATAAGGAGGCTGAGGTCTCGGAGAATGGGACTGCTAATGCCGAGGTGGATGGGGAGAAGGGGCAGGGTGGACAGGTTAAACGGTTCCGGGGGATTCCTGTGGATGTTAAACTGTTTGAAGTGTTCTGGGAACAGCTCGTCGGACTTGTAAAAGTATCAAAACCCACATGTGCATTATTGATGATAGGCGCGACCGGATCTCCCAATTCAGGATATCTCAGCCCTGCTCGTGAGTATCTGCAACCTCGCATTGAACTGTTATCCCGACAAACTGGACTACGTCGATAAAGTCCTCAGCTACGCCAAGGACAAGACAGCCGAATTCGTCAACAGTCCCGACTTGCATTCTCCCGCAACACAAAATAACTTCCTATCCCTGCTTCTCGCTCCAATTTCATCGTATTCCAGCCTCCTAACTATCCTCGCCCTACCAAATTATCTCAGTCTCCTCCACGGACAAACCTACGCGACCCGTCGATCCGTCGCTGCCGCAGTCTCTCACGCGATCCTCAACAATGGCACCCTCATAACGACCCCCGAAGACGTCCAGGGCGTTCTATCCCTGATCAGCGTGCTCATCAAGGAAGGAGTTCAAACTTCGCCGATGCCAGGATCGAATCAACGGATACTGGAATCAGAAGAAACGATCGAAGAACAGGGATGGTTGGCTAGAATGGTCCACTTGTTTACCAATAAAGACAGTCCAGAAATCGACTTTGAGATTCTCAAGGTGGTACAAAAATCATATTGGGAAGCTCCGGGTGAGAGATGTAAATATACCACAGGAAGTCTCGTCACCGCCGGCATCAAACTCATTCGCCGATTCAAGGCTCGGGAACATCTCGTACCCCTCTTTCGATGAATATTGCTGATCTTAGGACAATGATTGGGAAAGTAGGATAACCGCGGTGTTTAAATTTGTTCATCAGACTATCGCGCATTTACTGCAAGCAGTGCCATCTGCAGCGGAACTGGTATTAAGACAGTACCTATTTGCAGCACAAATCGCTGATTCAACAAACTTTCCAAATCAGACATATGATTTCCTGGAACAGGCGTTCTCGATTTACGAGGATCAAATTACCGATTCGAAGAGTCAGTTTTCAGGTCTTATGGGGATTGCGAATGCTTTACAGTCGACTCGATGCCTCGATGAAGAACAATTCAATACTCTCGCTTTGAGAACAGCACAATTCGGTGGGAAATTGTTACGACGAGTAGATCAGGCTAGAGCTATCGTCTCGGCTTCCCATCTGTGGTGGGCAGTCGACTCGCCCTACCTCCCTGAATCAGAAGAGAAACCTGTATCTCCTTAACATCCTCACACCCTCTAATAGTAGTTATTCCACGACGACAAAAGGGTACTGGAATGCTTACAAAAATCCATGCGAATAGCAGATGCATCCATCCTTGACCCCCCGACAAGTATCACTGTCTTCATCGAAATCCTAAATCACTACTTGTACTACTTCGACAAAGACCCCTCTATCTTCGACTCGTCCGTCCAGAAATATATCAACAATCTGGTGGAAATGATCAAGGGACGACTGGAAGAGTTGAGCGGTACCCAGGGGAATGCGGTCTCGCAAATTGGTGGAGTCAGTGGAGTGTGTGAGCCGGATACCAATTCAGAGACGTGGGTCAAGGGGTTTTTTGATAGGACTATGCAAGGAGTTAGTACACGGGAGCTGTAATGTTGTTAATTCTATAGTATTAACTTGCATTCTAGTCTATCCAGGTATCATCTAATGACGTAGCGCGTCGTGAAAAACATTAAAACCGTTTGATTCCTTCACGTATTCGTGAGAGGGAGAGAGGTTGCTACTGAGAGTTGAAGTAGCCTTGACATACATCGCCATGGGGACCGACTTCGAGCGCACGTTCATGGAGATGTTCATATGCAATGCAAAGACCGATGAAGTGCGACGTCGCAGCTGCAAGGACAAAGCCGTGGAAGATTTGATGAGATGAGCCGAAAAAATCGAATTGTCCTGGGGCGAAACGTTCCGGGATACGGAGAGCATAGATTGCTGCACCTACAATGTACAACACGCCTTGCAGAACGAGGTAGAATAATCCCATTTGAGAGACTAAGATATCGACCTGATCTCAGCAACATATTTGGAAGGAAAATACCGGCACGAGCGTGAGGAGATGTGCAACTGGAAATAATGCCGAGAGACCCATTGCCACAAACAAGGTCGCTCGAATTGGTCTGTTATCAGCCTTAGTACTCAAGGTCCTTACCGCCAAGCAGGAGTAGCAAATTTATCATCAAGTGTGACAAAAGTGAGTATTATCCCCAACGACGAGATCTTCATATTAATATAACCCTTGCTGTGCCATACCATTGTCCAATAAATCTTTTGCAGATGCGGAAAACAATAAAATCCGTAATACACGCTCGGGAAAAACGACCCCGTGATCAATATCGTAATTCCAAGGTAATCCAGCTTTGATCCCCATCTCGCCACGGGCTGTGAATGAGCGGTGATGGCATGGAACTAAATCAGCCTACAGGTTTCAAGGCAAAGTACGCTTGCACTCAGACCAAGACACATGACTGCACCGCCAAAGAAGCAAGCAAAAACGGCTATATCTGCGTTCGAGGAGGTGGGATATCGTTGTAAGTAATCAAATGATGCAACTCCCGCTAGAATTCCAAATCCAATCGCTCCTAATAAATGCGACCATATATTCACTTCCATTAGTCGCTGCATACGAGAGAATTGATACCAGTTTCATTGTGTAGATACAGCAAGCTGTGAAAGCATCGTTGAAATGTTCCGAGTTCTCCTCTGTAGCCGCTGAGGATGTAATGATTGTCTTGCTGATACGACGGCGCATCTCCGAATGTATATAATACAGCTTTCTTGACTGTCTTGGCTGTCTTCGAGGCCAGCTCTCCCATCTTCGATACTTCTTCGCTGTCTGATGAGCATTCAGGAGTATTAACCAGTGTCGTTGTGGCGGAATCATGTACGTCCGTGGAATCCTCCGAAGTCATGTCCTTGTTTGGTTGGGATGAAGGTCGAAGTCCTTGAAATTGCTGGGGTTTCCCTGGAAACGTCGCACAAGCCGCCCCGTGCTGCCGATCGCATCTCACATGTGATTCAGGGGCAGGCGGAAATGTATCTCTGCCGGGGAATTACTAGATCTAAACACATTCCCATACAAGGCTCTACGCCATTCACAGTTATAAAGTCTACTCTATTTACAAGCTATTACTTCGCGCTCATCTCTTAGAAATACTTAAATTTGAATCTCCTGTCCACTGGCGCATCTGGTGCTGTCACATTCGTAGAATTCGACCCAGACCTTGGATCGAGAGATGCGGATGGTCTCGCACTAGGGGCACTGGATGGTCCCATGGATGGTGGAGCGGAAATCCACCCACTTGTAACCGTTGCGGTTTCAGTTCGAGTACTCGTTTCAGTGTGGGTCGTTTGATATGTGATTGTTGATGGCGCAACCTGCTGTAAGCTTCTCCAGGCGTGGATAATACATCAATATGGACTTGAATGTTGTTTATCATGAATGTTCCTGGTCTTGGAACCACAGTCACTACACTCTCAACCCAGATAACATGTCTAGACATAAGCGCCGCCTTTGGGGGGATTACTCTTCAATCACAGTAAAGTCATAGCCATCAGAGGATTGACCCCAATGCCTGTTGCCGCTAGCATCGAAATACCATCTGCCTTGTCCAGACATCGAACCGGAACTTCCAGAAGGACCAGAAGAGCCACTGTAATAATCCCCGATAGGTACGTTTGGCCATGCTGCAATTTGAACTTCGACGTGGGCCGCAAATGTAGGCCGAACTATGTACGTCTCAGTGTATTCTCCAGCATACGTCTTGGTCTCGAAAATAATGCTTCCGCCCTCGCAGATAGTCTCGATGATTGTCTTTGTGAGAACGCAGACCGATACACTGATATCGGCGGGGGGGATACCGGAAGGGACGGCAGGGGAGGTCACCGAGGCAGACGTTGTCGAAGTACTAGGCGGAAGGCTAGGTGCTGCGGAGGAGGCGATGGACGAGGAAGACGGGGGAACGGGTCTGTTGAAGAAGTAATTCTTTGCAACATATTCCCAGACCTTCTTGGGCGCATTCCAAGTCTCTAGGGTATAGAAAGTTCGGTTCCCAGGCTCATAAGTGAACTCTCGAATACCATACCTAATTTTCAGCCAAACCAGTCGAGTACGGAGTGGTACTGTGGTTGCAAATAGCTGATTCCATTTCTTCCCTCAACGTAAAGCACAGAACCCCGGTAGGGAAGTTTAGCAGGCATTTGTGGATCATTTTGCATCCCACATGAAGTCATCAGACTCCACAAGTCAGTGTTCCCGCCAGACGAACTCAACGGCATGGGATAATCGCCCTTGATACCTCCACTCGTCTCAGTTTCTTGTCCTGGCAAGCCCCCGAAAGAGAAAGTCTGTATACCAAGCACTTCATAGAACCTGTCGTCAGATGAGTGGGAGACTGAGTTACCAGGCTGTAGTGTAGGAACACATGCTGCCGCACATACCGTTGCTGACGATGACGATGTCTTCGGGGGCGAATTAGCGGATTTGACGATAGATAGTGAGTTCAGCGTCAATATTCGGGAAAGAAGGTTCCATAACTTGTTTTGAAAACGCGTCGTTGACTATTGTCAGCGCGAGATAAAGTGGGTGAAAAACTTCCATTGATAACGACTTGATCCGGAGGGTCCATAAAGTCGGCATTACCGTCCAGGGGTATACACTTTCCTGCATCTTTACTAGATAACTACTCTTAACAAACATCGAGAGAGAGATGACTTCGCAATATTGACGATAATCGTACAAATTGTCAGAAGTGTTTGCGCTTTGGGTCAAATTTCGTGCGCAATCCACTGCCATCTGAGGAGCCCGAGCCTCCGTGGGGAAACCAGGAAACTTATCCGGAAACAAAGTTTGCTCGAAATATTGACCATTGGCAACACTTCCTCCACCGTTGCCGGAAACCTCGATGATGAGTTTTTCGGCACCGGAGGTATTCATTTTTATTCAGACCTTCTAGGAGCGCGACTCGGAAATCGCTCCCACTGGCGAATGCGCCGATATACATGACCCCAACGTTTATTGTAAGGCGCAACAAGCATGTATGTGGCGATTCCGGGAGCCTTTGTCAAGGGAGTCCCAATGTTGAATGGATCGGATGAGATATTCTCGGTGTCAGGCGAATTATCCATTTCATAAGGAAGAGTAGGATTTGTATCTTCGTCAACTTGTCGGCGCATCAATCTCGACGCAGTAGTATTGCCGCGCACCGTGCTATTGGTAAAGATACATTGTCGTCGAATATAAGTATTCAAGTTGGTCCAGCCAGGTCGTTTGATTTGCGAAAGAACGGGTATATCGATAGATCCGCTTGTTTCGAAGACGATGGTCATTTTTTCTTCTAGTGGCCATTTACGATTGACCAAGAGTCCTGGACTCAATTCGTAGTCGCCATTGTCATTGAGACTGTAGCTTGCTACCACTTCGTTGATTCGAGTAGATGCTTGGGTATAGCCTCCCGTGATTGTTGATTGAGATTCGAGATATGAGATCGCGTCTACTCCGTTGATTGAAATAACTTTTTGGCCTAGCAGAGACTAACATTAAGCACGACGCAAGGCGGAGAATACGTTGAGATCAATGGAATACTGGGATAGCAAATAAGACGTCAAATCCGCGGCATCGTCCCATCCAGCCACAGAATTAATGACCTGTTATTAGCTACTTTAGTTGTACGTCGTACGTAGGCTTCAGGATCTTGTTGACCGTCAGATGAGAGCAAGATCATCGGGACGGGAACCCGGGTATAGAATCCAGTCGAACAGTAGTCATTATATCCCGTATGACCAGATTTTCAGTACTTTCAAAATCAGAGGGTACCATCATTGAGACTGCTGACAAGCGTATCAAGAGCATACTGATACTCAAAGAACGAATACTTCTGAGACTGAATCCCGCTTTGAATTGTATTCAGTGTCCCAGGGATATCCACGTTGAGCTGCACCATTGGATTGGGACTCTTCTCCACGTAACTCTCGGCCGAGTAAAACGCAAACATCTTGATGAACGAATCGACAATGGATTCCGCAACAGATTGATCGTAAGGAAGCGATTGCAAACACTTCAACGCCAACGAAGTGGGAAAGTATCCCGTATTCGTAGCCAAACTGGCATTATACGCCTGAGCACAGTAATCCACGCCCCTAGTAAACAAAAGTCGTCTCTTCCCTGCGGGATGGTCATCCACTGGAATGGCCGTCACACCAGCGGCAATGGCCAGCACCGACAAGGCCTTGGACCACATCGTTCATCCGAGGCCTTGACCCAAAGGAGTGTCGTCGATACAGTAGATATCTGAATGAAGTGGCCATGTCCGCGTATTTAGGCATCTGAGGGGCTACTTTCAAGGAATGCCGCATGGAGGAAATAATTCCCCGAAGCGATCAAGGGGAACCAATTGTTGGTGTGGCGCCACAAGGGACAAACATTTGGAGGTTAGAACAGCGTCAGGGGCGTTGGGCGTTATATTTCAGTGCGCCAACGAACATTCCTCGCCGGGGAGTCGCTTAATATATGCCATTTTGTGTTGTCAGTTTGGCTGTCTAGATTACATGGACACCTCATGCACCTATTTTCTAGCATTACGAAAGCCAAAATCAAGGACGCGGATCCATGGGAGTAGTCTGGAACGCTTCTGATTGTCAACATGATCTCACGGTTATGGAACAGTCGTTTAGTACTAGTCCGAGAAACAAGCAGAAATTCAATGTGTTCACAGGTCTATTCATTTGTATAAACCCGAAATGGGTAGTGTTTCCAGAATTGAAACGTCCCAACCTAAAACCACTGATGAGATGATGGTCGATGTTTCATGGACAAGGCCATGAGACAAGCATGGGCGGTATTGATCAGATCTCCCTCCAAAAATCACAAAATGATCTTCCTGAAACCTCGTAATCGAATCAATATATATCAGGCTCCCCTTCCTTCAACTTCCAGCAAAGCAAACCATGTCCGGCCCACAGTCCTCACACGACTACGAATCCGAACTCTCGAAAAGATTCGGACCGCTACAAGCGCCGCAGAGAAGTAACGAGGAAAACATGGACCATCTGAGACATCCTAATGCCCCTTCAAACTTGACGAGGAAACTCAAAGTGCGACGATTCAAACCTCAGACATGGCCAATATATTCCTGGGAGGAATACTTGGCTAGTTGTAGTAAGGGGAAGGACAGTAGCACGGCAAAAGAAGAAGAGAATGCTGAATTCGTTCGACTTGTAAAAGATATCACGAAGTCCATGCAACATCTGCATCTCGAAGACGAGCCCTGGTTGGCAGACTACTTTGTCTGCGAGGATGAGCTCTCTTCACCACCCGACGACGAACC
>Ga0302179_10000942_pt1 | contig 18154 bp, 16 predicted proteins | sample I_Palsa_E3_1_FD_198788 | JGI IMG/M metagenome (GOLD analysis project Ga0302179, IMG submission 198788) | Peat permafrost microbial communities from Stordalen Mire near Abisko, Sweden - I_Palsa_E3_1 | ecosystem: Environmental > Terrestrial > Soil > Palsa > Peat permafrost | place: Sweden...
TTGCGTTTTTTTGAAATTAATTAAAACCAACTTCTGATCCAGGTCTCATTGGCGCCAGGCCTGCTTAGCTGTCTTCTCCTTCTTCCGGCTACTTCGATGCTATGCCGGATGATGGTGATGAATACCAGCAGCAGGAAAATGATGGTGAACGGTGGAATGCCAAGGAACGAGATCCATTTTCCGCCCCAATGACGTCGCATGGGCCGCCTGAGCCTTTCGGAGATCAGGTACATGCTGGGCACCATGAATAACGTCATGAAGAAAGCGAACGACAGTCCAAAGATGATCGTCCAGGATAGCGGCTTCCAGAAGACGGTATTGTCGCCGCCGAAATAAATATGCGGGTCCAGACTGGAAAAAAGCGTGACGAAATTGATATTGAATCCGATCGCCAGCGGTATCAGGGCAAGGATGGCTGCCAGGGCAGTAAGCAAAACCGGGATGATACGGGTCTTACCGGCCTCTATTGCGGCTTCGCGGGTCTTCATGCCGCGGGCCCGCAGTTCGTCGGTGAATTCTATTACCAGGATACCGTTTTTCACCACAATACCTGCAAGGCCTACAATCCCGAGCCCGGTCATAATGACGGACACTTCCATTTTGGTAATGGCAAACCCCAGGATGACGCCGATCACGCTGAAGAGAATTTCGGTCAGGATGATCACGGGCTTGCTTATGGAATTAAACTGAAGGACAAGGACGATCAGGATCGTCGCGAGAGCGATGACGAGGGCTTTCAGCAAGAAAGCACCTGTCTCTGCCTGTTGTGCGCCTTCTCCCGTCTGTGTGATATTGACATTGTCCGGTTTCTTCTTGAAATCGGCAATGGATTTGGCCAGCTGCTGATTGACGGCCGTCGGCGTAAAGCCATTGAGTACATTGGACTTTAGGGTGATGACCCGTTTCTGGTTCTTTCGCTTTACGCTGCCGAGGGTGCTGGTGTAGTCCACCTTGACAAGGGAGCTGATGGGTACATTCCTTATTGCGCCGCCGGAAGCGATATCCCGGAACGTGATATTCATGTTGAGCAGATCGGTCAGGCTCTTGCGTTGTGATTCGAGGTTGCGGATATAGATCTTATATTCATCCTTCCCTTCCTTGATCTTGGAAGACTCGAGCCCGAATAAGGCGGTGCGCAGTTCCTGGCCGATCTGGGAGGAGTTAATGCCTTCGGTCATGGCCCGCTGCCGGTCGACGGTCAACGTGATTTCGGGGTTGGTCAGGTCGATATCCATTTTCAATTCTTCCACTCCGGGCGTCTGGATAGAATCGAGATAGTTTTTGAGGGACACCGCCGTCTTTATCAGGTCGTCAAAATTATCACATGCGACTTCAATATTTACCGGGGGATCGGTGGGTGGACCGTTATTTTCCTGATCGACGGTGATTTCCGATCCCGGAATGCCTGTCATCACATGCCGGATCGAATCGAGGTATAACGAAGTAGAGACGCCATGGCGTTTGGCGAACTCTACAAAAGAAACCTGGATACGGCCCAACTCGGGGTGGGTGCTCTGGTCGCCGCTGGTGGGATCATTGGCCCCGATGGCCACATTGGCGATAACGCTTTCCACTATGGGATTGCTCTTCGTTCCATCTCCCATTCCCAGCACTTTGTAGACCCGGCCTTCAAGCAGTCTTGTAACAGAATCCGTATAATCTACACTGGTGCCGACGGGCAATTTCAGATAAACATAGATCTGATTGGGATCGCCTTTCGGAAAGAACACCACCTGAACGTTACGTATGCCGAAGAGAACAAAAGAAAAGATAAGCAGCAGGAAGGTACCGAACAGCAGCCAGGCGGGACGCCAGCCTTTCAGCGCCCAGCGCAGCAGGTCTTCATAATGACCCATGATCCAGGGCAATACCCTGTTCTGGAAGCCATGGACCAATCCTTCAAAGACAAATTTGTTCAGGATGACCAGGATAACGATAAATAAAAGCAGATTGCCCAAGAACGTGATGTGTGCAAGATCCAACAGAATACCGAAGACCAAGGCGATCCAAAAACCCGGTTTCTTAAAGATAGCCGCGCGGGAACTTGTTCCTTCTTCTTCGGGATGATTCATAAAGTCCACGGCAAATACCGGGTTCATGATAAAGGCTACGACGAGGGAAGCCGCCAGCGTGAAAATGAGCATAGCCGGCAAATAGACCATAAATTTCCCGATGATACCGGGCCAGAACAACAGCGGGACGAAGGGTGCGAGCGTCGTCAGGGTACCGGCAAAAACGGGCACAAAGACCTCTCCGGCGGCCATCATCGCCGAGCGGTTGGCATCGATCTTTCCTTTACCCTGTGTGAAAATCCGGTGCGTGTTCTCGATGACCACGATGGCATCGTCCACGATAATGCCAAGACCAAATAACAATGCAAAGAGCACGATGAAGTTGAGGGTCACCGCCGATCCGATCATGAATTCCGCGCCGGGCAGGAAGGTAAAGGCTACGAACATGCTAAGGGGAACGGATAAGGCTACGAAGAAGGCATTGACGACGCCCATAAAAAACATCAGGATGATGAGGACGAGCATGAACCCGATGACTATGGAATTGACGAGGTCGTTGAAAGAATTACGGGTTTGCGTGCTCTGGTCGCCGGTGACGACGATATTCAGGTCTTTGGGAAGGTCGGCCTTCATTTCCTTTATCACTCCGTTCACGGTGTCTGACGTCTGAATAAGGTTCTCTCCCGAACGCTTGATGATGTTTAGCGTTACCACATTTTTCCCGGCCAGCCGGGCATAACTTTCCCGGTCCCTGATGGTATCCTTGATGGTGGCGATATCTTTAAGATAAACCGGGTTGCCGCCGTCCGGGCTACGAACGATGATCTGAGCGATATCCTGTGCGGTATGGAACTGGCCTTTCAGCTGAAGGTTGCGTTTCATATTGCCTACATCCAGCAGGCCGCCGGAGATATCCAGGTTTTCGCCTTTGACAGCCTGGTCGATATCACTAAATGTAACATTCGAGGCCCGCATTTTATAGTTATCGACGTCGATCTGGAATTCACGTTCGGGTGCACCTACTATATCTACCCGATTGAGCTGGGGAAGGTCTTCCAGCCGGTCTTTCATGTCATCCGCGAATTTCTTCAGCCGCTGCTGGTCATAATCTCCGCTGATATTGACGTACATGATGGGCTGGTCGGAGAAGCTGACCTCGAGGGCGGTGGGTTCCTGCGTGAGATCGGTCGGCAGATCCTGCTTGGATTTGTCGATGGCATCCTTCACCTTTTGCAGGGCCACATCGGTCTGCACATCCGTCTCGAATTCCACGACGATGGCTGAATAGTCCTGCTGCGAAGTGCTGGTAAATTTATTAATCTTGGCGCCTGTGATAGCTTTGATCTGTTTCTCGATCGGTCGGGTGACCAGGTTCTCCATGTCTTTTGGGGAGTTACCGGTGTAGATCGTAGAGACATAGATGGTCGGGATCACGATGTCCGGGAACTGCTCCTTTGGGAGTGTTAGGAACTGGAACACGCCGATGCCACTGACGACGAGCATCAGCAAATAGATGGCGGTCTTATTCTTGATACTCCAGGTAGTGGGTCCGAAGTGTTTGAATTTATCGGTAAAATTTTCTAAAGCGCTCATAAGTGTTTTTTCAATTGAATGAAAGGATCCTATTCCGTAGTGATCAGCTGTCCTTCGTACAGACCCTGGAAGCCGTCGGTGATCAACTGGTCGCCGGACTGCAGGCCCCCTGTGACCTGCACCTTATCGGCATAGGTCTGGCCGATGCTGATCGACTTTTTGTGGGCAACCGTTTTGCCATCCTTCGTTTCGCCTACCATGACGTATTTCCCGGTCTCATCGGTTTGCAAGGTGTTGATAGGTATTGTCAGTACATTGGATGCGGTATAGTCCTGTAGCTTGACGATCGCTGTCTGGTTGGCGCGGATATCGCCGCTGTTTGGGATATGGATCTCGACCTGGAAGGCGCGGTTGCCGGTATTGATGACTTTACCGGAGATGGCGACGGTGCCGGTGATCTCCTTATTATTAAGACCCGGAAAAGCGATTTTAACAGGGGTACCTACCTTTACCCTTTCCTGGTAGATTTCCGGGACCTGCACCACTACTTTCAGGTTGTCTGTATTAATGATCTGCAGCGACTGGCTGCCGGGCGCGAAACTCTCGCCGACCTTGACGTTGAGGATATTCACCGTGCCGGGGATATCGGCGTATACATTGGTGAAATCCAGCTGTTCCTGGGCGATCTTCAGCTGGCTTTCCATCTGATCGACCTGGTTTTTTGCATTGACCAGGTCTACTTCCGTACCGATCTTTTCATCCCAGAGGTTTTTTCGGCGCTGGTAGAGGTCTTTTGCATAAGCGAGCTGGGTCTGCGCGCTGGTCACCTGCTGACGCTGAACGGCGTCATCGAGCTTGAGCAGTCGCTGACCCTGGCCGACATGATCGCCTTGTCTGATATTTACTTCCCTCACCACACCCCCCTGACCGCGCGGCGAGATCCAGGAAATATTGACGGCTTCGACATCACCCTGCAGGTCGATAAAATGAGTAAAGGAAGTCGGCGCCAGGGCCGTCAGGGCTACCAGTTTGGCCTTCTCCTTTGATCCGGCGGCAGTGTCCGTCTTATCCAGGTCTGCCTGCAAGGAGGAGATCTCTTTTGTCAGCCGGTCCTGTTGTCCCTTCAGGCTGTCCAGGCGGACCTTTTTTTCCTGCAGGGAGCCGCCTTCCTTTTGAACGGTGCTGCTGCCACAGGAGGCGAGCAGGATCGAAGCACCGATAACAACAGTCTGTATTTTATGCATATCAGTAAGTTTTAAAATTTTCTGTTGGTCGCCCGTGGCGATCCGGATTGATGTTTATAGTTTTCCTATGGCATTCTGATAATCCACCTTCGCGGAGATGGCATTGTACAAAGCATTGAAGTAATTATTCTGCGCCTGTATCAGGTCAGTTTGCGCAGACGTGATCTCCGTATTGGAGCCCAGTCCGTTTTCGTATTTTTTCCTGGTTTGCTCGTAGACGCTCTCTGCGAGATCCATATTCTTTTTTTCATAATCCAGGGAGGCCAGCGCCGCGCCGAATTTCAATTGCGCATTTTTCACATCGTTATCGATGCTTATTTTCAAGGCATCGATATTGTTATTGGTTTGCTCCAGCTTCAACCGCGCCTGGTTGATATTGGCACTTTTATAGAAACCGTCAAAGATGGGCACGTTAATATTCAGTCCCACATAAGAGGAAGGATACCAGTACTTACCGGTGTAGATATCGCTCAAATCGATCCCATATCCCGTCTGCGAGTAGTTGGCAACCAGGGACAAAGAAGGAATATATTGTTTTTTATAGCGTTCGATATCGAATTCATTCAGCTTCCTGTTGATTTCCAGGACCTGGTAATCCCTCCGGTCATTATATTTATATTCACTGCTCAGGGCGCCTTCCCTTACCATCTCATAGGTCAGGGAATCGGTCAGCACCAGTGAATCCCGGATGGGCATCCCCATCAGCACTTTTAATCCGAGGTAGCCATTATCGATATTGTAGAGCGTCTGTATTTTTTCCGATTGCAGGTTGGTCAGCTGCACCGTCGCCTTGTCTACATCCAGCCGTTCGGAAAAACCGTTTTTGAACATTTCCGTCGTATTATGCAGCAGTTCCTGCGCCCGGGCGATATTGGCGTCGATCAGGGATACCTGGATTCTGCTTATAGACAACTGGTAGTAGACTTTGTAAATATTTTCCCGAAGCGCCTGTTCCGTCACCTCCTGATTCTTACGATAATAGTCAAGGGAGCTTTGCCGGGCTTTCAAGCCGACGAATACCTGACCGTCAAACAGGACCTGCTTAAGGGTAACTCCGGCATTGGCGCTGTACTGCGTGGCAAAGGCGAAGGGTACGAGTTTCAACTGGGGCTGCTGGATAAAAGTCCCCGGAACCACGGAGACAGGGATCTGGAAATAATCGGTAAATCCGCCGCTGGCGCTTATCTGCGGTAGAGCCTGGGAGGTGGTGGCGCGATTGCTCTGCTCCTGGATCTTATAATCCAGCAACGCATTTTTAACTTTTGCGCTGTTTTTCGATGCATAGTCAATAGCCTGGGGCAGGGAAAATTCGTGTATCGGAGATACCTGTGCGCCTGCCGGACTTGCGGACCCGGCCGGTGACTGGCCCGGCGGGGAGGTCTGCGCGCCCAGGCCCGTTGTCAGCAGCAGCATGGACAGTAACAGCGGTGTTGAAGAGAGGCGGTTAAACTTTCTGTTCATGAGTTAATTTTTGATTTCGTTCCGCGGTATATATTTCGATTAGTTTTTTCCCTTTTGTATTGACGACCCCGTGAAGAAAGAGCATGGCCAGCTCAAAATTGACTTCCGATATCCGGTAACGGCTGTGCGGGAAAACGTCGGGGTTGAAGACCAGGAAAGCCGATTCGATCCGGCATTTGGCAACGATATCCTTGTCCAGGTCCTCCCGGTACAGACTCTGGTCGATGCCCCATTGCAGGTTGTCCATAAGGATCTGGTAGAGAAACCGGTATTTGTATTCCCTTAGTTTTTGAAAGGAGCGGGGGTGATGCTTCTCCAGGTCATAGAGCATCAGCGGGTTTGTATATTTAAGCATCTCCTCGAGGGATTCAAGGGCCAGGAAGACCTGGTGGACGGCATCGGTTGCCGTCTCGCGGAAGTGGTTGCACTCCGTTTCGTTGTGCTGTATCTCCTCTTCGATGACGGCCGATACCATATCGTCTTTATCGGTAAAGAACTGGTAGATCGTCTTTTTGGAAATGCCCAATTGCGAGGCTATCTCGTCCATCGTGATGGTGCGGATACCATAGCGGCAGAAGAGATCGGCGGCCTTTGCGAGTATTCTTTCTTTTACATCCATATCGGATGGCAAAACTACGGAAACTTTTTACGTGACCAAAGTTTCCATGGTTTTTTTTATAATTTGTTCGATGATATACCTGGCTAACCCTATCATTTATTTTATCTTTGGGTTGCAATTTTGAGAAATGATTGGTGGCATCGTCAAACAGTTAGAAGATTTCAATAGTTTTTTCAAACTAGTCAACTATTTCGGTAGTGAAGAGACGTGCGTAGAGTACTTGACCAAACTACGTTGGAATGGCGCTATAGAATGTCCTTATTGTGCGAATGATACTTGTTATATTTTAAAGGGAGCCAACAAAAGGTTTAAATGTGCCAAGTGCCGCAAACAGTTTAGCGTCCGGATCGGAACTATCTTCGAGGACAGCAAGATAGAGCTCCGCAAATGGTTCTTTGCCATCTACCTCTTTAGCGCTCAAAGAAATGGGATTTCCTCCCACCAATTAGCCCGAGACTTGAAAGTCACCCAGAAGACAGCCTGGCTTATGCTCCAACGCATCCGGAAAGCATTCAGCCATGAGCAAGCTACCGATCTATCCGGGGAGGTCGAAAGAAACAGGCCCCCGTTTCATTAATCCGGGTCTCTTCAGTGTTGTCCCGGAACAACATTTGCAATAATTTTGCAGCACTATTTCGTACTTTTATTGCGTTCAAGTGTTCAAATCTATGTTTTCAACAGTATTGCCCAGAAACGATGGTGCTTTAGAAACGTATATTTGAAAAGAACAAAAACCGATTGACCATCCCATAAACATATCACACATGTCACCCACAGCCATTCAACATCAAATCGAAGCCATTCAGAGAATTACCGCCGAAGCCCTAAAGTCAAAAGAATCGGCAAAAAAAATCCTTGTCGATGCCGGGATTATGAAAGATGAGAGTAAAAAAGACGCCAAGAAAAAGAAATAAATAAATATAAGCGTCGTAGATCGCTATTCTTCCAATTGGACCAGATTTTGAACGGTTTCATCAGAGTAGGCGCTCAGTTCGCTTTCGGTAATTATCCTCTTAGCAGATTTTGCTTTTTTAATACGCCTTATTGCCTCTTCGCACTTGTTCAATAAATTCTCATCTTTCGGCTTAGCTATCAACAAATCAAATCTAATATCATTCTTGTCAGCGTATGGCTTTAAAAGCTCCAAATATCCAAAGTATTCTACAGATTTTTTCTGGATTTCTGTTGCTTCCTTTAAATCAAAGCTAATTGGCTTTACAAGATTGGTGGTTTTAGCCCTACTGCCTTTCCTCAATTTCCAGTAATAGTCGAAATTTAGAGTAAGGCCATTGTAATTTACAAGTCTATTCTTACTTATTTTATTTTCGGCTTGTTTATCCTTTGCTAAAATGTAGCCAAGATATGTCTTTAATAAAAATTGTTCGTTGCGTTTATCCTCCACCGGATAGGCCGTAATTATGCCCGGCAATAATAATTCTGAAAACTTCTTTACCGTGATATCTATGTTGTTAAATGTATCGATAGATATAATAGGTTCAGTAAACTGCAAAGCTGTAGCATCTTCTGCCAATACATTACTATTAAGATATTCTTGAAATGATTTTGCTTTGTTCGATTCTATCTCAAAAATATTATTATAATTAGATTTAAGTCTATTCTTAATTCTCCTAATAATGCTATTATAAACGGATACATCAAAATCTAAATAAATAGACTTAACTCGGTGATGGCTACCCGAAACAAATTGATATTTATCTTCACTTGGGAAATAAAATAGGATGCCTACATTTACTGCTTCTCTTAAGAGTAAACTGTGTTTGTACTGAAGAATACTATATGTGAATGTCTTATTCATCAGATGAACCCTTTTAAGAGATTTTCAAAGTTACGATAATTTTGTTTGATATATTTCAAATAATCAACAATCAAAGGATGCTTTTTGTTTGAATATCCCTGATTAACTAGTTGCTTAAAGTAGGGCTGTAACTGGTTTACATTCAAAAACTTAAGATACTCGGAAAACTCATCAAAGTAGTGGTTTTTGGCTTGCAGTGTACTATTTTTTAGATAATGAAGGACTAGATGCGATTGGTATACATGTCTATCCCATAGATGTGGGTTAAGCTCGTTTTTTGTATCGGCTTTAATATCAAATGCCATCTCATGGTCTATTAAATAGGCTATACGATTCTTGACTAACACATTGGGCCTAATATCCATTTTTCTATCCTTATTCCTGATAAGATTATCGTAGCCGAATAAGGTGCCAATATCTATAATCTTCCTGGCCTGGGGGGACGTCAATGCCCTTGTGTCCATTAGGTTAACGCCATTGAGCAATTCAGTCCCAAATTTGATTCTATCGTCTCCCAAATCATAAGTTGAAGCGGCTTCGGGATTGTTGATAGTCATCCTGAAGGCTTCATCCATCTTAATGAGTGCGCATTTTGGAACAGTCAGACCAAAATCCTTTGCGAGAATATTCCCTAAAATCTCATTAGCAACACTGTCTCTTCCTTCGACTTCTTCCCATTGAAAGAACTTGACTACATAAGGCTTGATCTCTCCGTTTGCGTTAACTATAACCACCCAAGGTTTAGTTCTTGTCCCTTTCTGTATAATACTGTCGAATGTTATAGCATTGTAAACAGGGAGCATTTATATTATATGGTTAAGGATCTATGTAGCCTATACGCAAGATAGGTAAATGCTAAATTATTGTAGCGGTTTTTTATTTAACTTTATGATATGGCTAAATCGAAAAAACCAAAGAAGAAAGACACTTCAATAAACCTCCCCAAAGAGGATATAAGGGTAGAGTCGGGGCAACTTACCTTTTTACCCGCGCTTAAAAAGATCGCTAAAAAGAAGCCTAAGTAATAAGATTTCAGGGTTTCACATTACTTGCTGGGCCAACAAAAATAGACAATGTGCCAGTCTCTTGCATTTTACATCGAACACTATCAAAAAAATTTGGATCAGCCCACGTAAAAACCTTAATATTATTATACCCATTGAGACGAAGGCTACTATCAATATTGCCAGCATAAATAACCGATTCCTTATCTGCTGGTCGAATTACAGAAACGAGATTGGTTTTGTTAGGAATGTGAGAGATTATTTCAATCAGCACTTCATATGTAACAAGCCTTTGCTTTACTGCGTTGTAATTATTGACATCCCCGTTAACTCCGACTGTATCATGATCCCCGCTGACAATATGGTTTTTATTATTGGTCCCGCCCTGTGCGCCTTTATTGTCCCTTCCAGCGGCATTATTATCACCATGATTAATACTTTGAGCAATTGATGGTTTACCGCTTTCGTTCGGCACCGGAACGGCTTTATAAACGGTAAAAGTATCGTGCTTGGTAGAGTCTATCACCTTGCACTCGATGCACTCACCAGCGCCCCATAAAAACCGGCTATTGAGCCCAAGGTGGCACCTGTAGAAATGGTAAAATCCGCTCCACACTAATAAGGCCAGCAACGCAACAATTAGATATTTCACTGGCCAATATTTAAGTATTTGGACTATTACGCTTTCCTTCAAATCCGGGGAATCTGCCATGGTTTTGCGGTTTGCCGGCAAAACTACAGAATTTTGGGTTACATAGATATATCATTCCCGTTTTTTTTATAATTTGTTGTCTGCGTGGGTATTGCCTAATTTTAGGTTTCAAACGGCTACACATGTCTCTCCGTAAAATACCCCGCAGCCTCTTCCGGCTTTTTCTGCAGGGTTTGATTGTCCTCGCTCCGATCTCCATCACCATCTGGACGGTCGTCTCCGTCTTCTTCTGGATCGACAATATCCTGCCGAATATGCTGCACAACCTCTTCCCCAGCCTGATAGGAATAGACCAGTTTGGTCTTCCGCGGCGGATACCGGGGCTGGGGTTTGTCGTTTTTATCGGGATTGCGTTATTCGTAGGGTATATCTCGCCATCCTTTATTGTCAGCCGCCTGGTCGATCTGGCGGACCATCTGCTGGAACGGACGCCCGGCATCAAGTTGATCTACACGACGATCAAGGACTTCTTTGAAGCGTTTGCCGGCAATAAAAGAAAGTTCGATAAGGCGGTACTGGTGAGCGTGGCAGCGACGGATGTGTGGCAGGTGGGGTTTATCACGCAGGAAGAGCTGCAGGAATTCGGGCTGCAGGAATATGTGGCGGTATATGTACCCCAATCCTATGCTTTTGCCGGACGTTTGTATTTTGTAAAGCGGGACCGGGTGAGGATACTGACCGATATCAGCTCTGCCGACGCCATGAAATTCGCTATTTCGGGCGGTGTTACGGAGATCGACGAGCAGGGATAGGCGGCCGGGGCATCAGGTGGTGCGGGGTTGGTTGGCGGCACGCAGCGGGGTCGGATGGGCGGCGGCACCCGGAAGGGCCGCGCGGGCGGCCGTACAAATTGACTATATTTGCCCTTCATTTTAAAATCTATCCAGTGGTTTATAATTTTAATGCCGGGCCCAGCATTTTGCCAAAGGAAGTGCTCGAAGAAGCCAGCCACGCCATTCTTGATTTTAACGGGACGGGACTGTCCATCCTCGAGATCGGACATCGTACTTCTCTTTTCCAGGACGTGGTGGATGAGGCGATGGCTACAGCCAGGGAGCTGATGCAGCTGGACACGGAACACGAAATCCTTTTTCTGCATGGGGGCGCCTCTTCCCAATTCTTCCAGGTGCCGATGAACCTGCTAAACGAAGGCGAAACGGCGGCCTACCTGGACTGTGGCGTATGGGGCAAAAAAGCCATCAAGGAAGCGAAGCTGTTCGGCAACGTAGACGTAGTCGCCAGCTCAAAAGACAGGAACTATACTTATATCCCAAAGGGCTATGCGATCCCGTCGGCCGCTGTCTATTTTCATTATACGACCAACAATACGATCGAAGGCACCCAGCTGCACACTATCCCCGAGTCTAACGTCCCCCTGATAGCCGATATGAGCAGCGATATCCTCAGCCGGGTTATGGACTTTAACCGTTTTGATCTTATCTATGCCGGTGCGCAGAAGAATATCGGCGCGGCCGGGGTAAATCTGGTGATCGTGAAAAAAGATATCCTTGGCAGGGTAAGCCGCCCGCTGCCGTCGATGATCGACTACCGGCAGCATATCGAAGCCGGCTCGCTGCTGAATACACCGCCGGTATTTGCCATCTATGTCTGTATGCTGACCCTGCGGTGGCTAAAGCAGCAGGGGGGCATCCCCGCCATCGAGCGGATCAACGACCGGAAAGCAGCTCTTTTATATGATACGCTGGACAGTCTGCCCGTCTTTCGCCCTACCGTCGCAAAAGAAGACCGGAGCAAAATGAATGTCGTATTTGTAGTGGACGACCCGCAACTGGAAAAGGAATTCCTTGCCACCTGCAAGGCCAATGGGATGGTAGGCGTGAAAGGGCACCGCAGCGTGGGAGGGTTTAGGGTATCCTTATACAATGCACTACCGCTGCAAAGCGTGGAGGTGCTGACAGAGCTCATGAATGATTTCGCACATACAAAAGTATAATATCATGTCAACGATCGTTCCTTTCCAGGCCTTAAGGCCAGTCCCGGACCTGGCCAGTCAGGTAGCCTCCCGGCCTTATGATGTGCTGGACAGCCGGGAAGCCCGCGAGGAGGCCGCTGACAATCCCTATTCTTTTCTTCATATCACCAAATCCGAGATCGACCTGCCGCTCAATATAGATGTGCATTCACCGGATGTCTATGAGAAGGCGAAGGAAAATCTTCAGTCCTTTATCGAAAAAGGGATCCTGCTCGAAGAAGACAAACCCTGCTTCTATATCTATCGGCTCATTATGAATGGGCAGCGCCAGACCGGCCTGGTTGCCGGCAGTTCGGTGGCTGATTATGAAAAAGGAATTATAAAGAAGCACGAGTTGACCCGCCCTGAAAAGGAAAACGACCGGATCGACCACATGAAGGCTATCCGGGCGCAGACGGGCAATGTATTCCTGGCCTATAGGAGTGTTGCCGCTATCGATGGATTGATTGAAGGCTGGAAGGATAGCCACCCGCCCTTGTATGATTTTATTGCGGCGGATGGTATCACTCATACGATATGGAAGGTGGATGACGATAAAACGATTGCTGCCATCAGCGGGCTGTTTGCCAGTGACGTGCCTTTCACCTATATTGCCGATGGTCATCACCGGGCTGCATCGGCGGCCAAGGTAAGATCGGCGCTTGGGAACGGCGCCTCCACGGCATCCGATTACTTTCTCACCACGCTGTTTCCTTCTTCTCAATTACATATCCTCGATTATAACCGCCTTGTCCACGACCTCAATGGGCATAGTGTGGAAGAGCTGCTGGACGGACTGCAGAAAGATTTTTTTGTCGGGAAGGTGGACAAAGCCTTTTCGCCGGCGGGTCTTCATGAATTCGGGCTTTATACGGATGGCGGCTGGTATAAGCTGGTGGCCAGGGAAGGCAGCTATACGACCGACCCCATTGGCATCCTGGATGTAACGATCCTGCAAAAAAATGTGCTGGACCGATTGCTGTTCATCAAGGATCCCCGGACGGACAAGCGCATCGAATTTGTCGGTGGCATCCGCGGGTTGGCGGAGCTGGAAAAAAGAGTGAACAGCGGGGAAATGAAAGCCGCTTTCAGCCTTTATCCTGTCAGCATTCAGCAGTTATTCGACATTGCGGACAGCGGGCAGGTCATGCCGCCGAAAAGCACCTGGTTCGAGCCCAAGCTGCGCGACGGGCTGCTGACGCATCTTATTTGAAACAAAAGCGCCGGCGGCGGTTTAGCGCATCTCCGGCACATAATAAAAACAATCGCATGAACAGGATCTGTTTCTTATTCTTTACCCTGACCCTGACTCAACTGTCCGCTTTTTCGCAGTCATCCGATACAAAAACACCGCAGGAAACCGCGCGGGCCTTTACCCGGCAGGGTGATTATACGAATGCCCTGGTGGTATTGAATGAAGCGCTGAAAAAAGATCCGCAGAACCTGGAGCTGAACAAGGATATCGCTTTCAATTATTACCTCGAAAAGGAATACGATAGGGGGGCGACGATCGCCAGGGCGCTGATCGAAAGACCGGATGCGGATGTGGCGTCCTACCAGATCCTGGCCCTTATATACAAGGCCACCGACCAATTTAAAGAATGTGAGAAGCTGTATCGGGGAGGTCTCAAGCGCTATCCAAAAAGCGGCGCCCTCTACAATGAATATGGTGAGATGCTTTGGTCCCGCGATGATCGTGACGCTATCAAACAATGGGAAAAGGGTATCCAGATCGACCCAAATTATTCGACCAACTACTACAATGCCTCGCGGTATTATTTCAGAGCCGGTGACAATGTATGGAGCCTCCTGTATGGAGAAACCTTCCTCAACCTGGAAAGCTACAGCAAACGGACGGCTGAGATAAAAGAGTTGGTGCTGGATGGGTATAAGAAGCTATTCACCGAAGCGGATATGCAAAAAAATGAGGATATGGGAAATCCTTTTGTGGGCGCCTATCTGAATATCATCGGCAAGCTGAGCTTTACAATGGCGCAGGGGATCTCTACCGAATCGCTGACTGTCCTTCGCACCAAATTCATCCTCAACTGGTTCGAAACCTATCCTTCCAATTTTCCCTTCCGTCTGTTCGATCATGAGCGTCAATTGCTAAAAGAGGGAATGTTCGATGCCTATAACCAGTGGCTGTTTGGCCCGACGGAGAACCTGACGGTTTTTCAGGCCTGGTGTACCGCACACAGCGACGATTATACGCGTTTTATCAATTTTCAGAAGGGTCGGATCTTCAAGCTACCCGAAGGGCAATATTACCAGACAGTGAAGTGAAATGAGGTTTTTTTACTAATTTGATATCGGATCACATAAACAATGAATTATGACCGAACCCACACGACTATTCGATTGCCTGTCCATGCATGTAGGTAAAGAACCCCGCCCGGATATGCTGGCGGGAAAGGAAAACGGTAAATACAAGGCTTATTCCACGACAGAAGTAGCCGATATTATCCATAAATTAAGCTTGGGTTTGCTACGATCGGGTATTTCCGGTGAAGACCGGACAGAAGAAGGAATGGATAAGGTAGCCATCGTGTCGAAAAACCGCCCGGAATGGATCATGGTCGATCTGGCTGTGCAGCAGACCGGCGCCGTCCTGACCCCGATCTATCCTACCATTACCGTGGGTGAGCTGGAGTTCATTCTGACGGATGCGCAGGTAAAAATTATTTTCGTCAATGACGAAGAGTTGTTCCATAAGGTGTTAAGTATTCGAAGCCGGGTGCCTGGCCTCCGGGAGATTTATACTTTCGAGCATGTTGCCGGTGCGCGGCATTGGAAGGAACTGTTATCCCCTCCTACTCCAGAAGAAGAGAAACGGCTTGCCGGCATCCGCGACAAGATCGGCGAAAATGATCTGGCCACGATCATTTATACATCCGGGACGACCGGCGTTCCCAAAGGGGTAATGCTGTCCCATAAAAATATCCTCAGCAATGTAAAAGCTTGTATTCCCTGTCTGCCGCGCGGGGTAGACCGCGTCCTCAGCTTTTTGCCGCTGAATCATATTTACGAGCGGATGCTCACCTATCTGTACTTGTATAGCAACAGTCCGATCTATTATGCGGAAAGCATGGATACCATCGGTGAGAATCTGAAAGAGGTGAAACCGCAGATGTTCGTGACCGTACCACGGCTGCTGGAGAAGGTGTATGACCGGATCATGGCAACGGGAGGAAAGCTGACGGGGGTAAAAAAGAAATTGTTTTTCTGGGCGCATGGGCTGGCTGCCCGTTATGAGATCGACAAGCCGATGGGCGCCTGGTATAACCTGCAGCTGTCGCTGGCCAATAAGCTTATCTTCAGCAAATGGCGGGAGGCGCTGGGCAACAATATCGTAGCCATCGCGAGCGGCGGCGCGGCCTGCCAGGTCAGACTGATCCGGATCTTTACTGCCGCGGGAATACCCATCCTGGAAGGCTATGGGCTAACGGAGACTTCGCCGGTTATCAGCGTCAATCGTATGGAGATGGAAAACCGCGCCTTTGGGACGGTGGGCCCGCTTATTCCCGGTGTGGAGGTGAAGCTGGCCGAAGATGGGGAGATCCTCTGCAAAAGTCCCGGCGTAATGATGGGCTACTATAAACATTCCGAACTAACGGCCGAGGTCATCAGCAATGGCTGGTTCCATACCGGGGATATCGGGGTTTTCCAGGGTAAGTTCCTCAAGATCACCGACCGGAAAAAAGAGCTGTTCAAGACCAGCGGCGGGAAATACGTGGCGCCCCTTGCGGTGGAAAGCAAGCTAAAGGAGTCGCCCTTTATCGAGCAGATCATGATCGTTGGCCCCGAAAGAAAATTCGTCGGCGCCCTGATCGTGCCGGCTTTTCAGCATTTGAAAGAATGGTGCAGACAGCATGGCATTTCGGAGGATTCCAACGAGCAGATCATCGCAAACCCCAGGGTCCGCGCCTTTTACCAGGAGATCGTGGAAAGCTATAATAAGTATTTCAGCCACACCGAGCAGATCAAAAAATTCGAGCTGCTGCCGCAGGAGTGGACGATCGAGTCAGGCGAGATGACGCCAAAGCTAAGCCTTCGCCGGAAGGTCGTGACGGAAAAGTTCCACAAGGAGATCGAACAAATTTATTCAAACTCCAAAAATGCCTAAACTCCCAGGTGTCTTTCTGATCCTGACCATTCTGTCGACTGCAGTATATGCGCAGCACGCGACTATCAGCGATAAAGAAGCATTGGAAACGGGGCATTATATCGACTCTGTCACCAGCGGCGGAAGCCCGGCAGCGCTAAGTCATTTTATCGATTTTGACAGCCTTCTCTGGAATGTGCAAAAGATGATACCTGAACTCAATAATCCCGCCTATCTAAGGGCATTCAGAAAAGGCATGTTCGAGAGTATAGGCGACTTTGGCGTCAGGCTGGCATCTGCTGCAACCGGGGGAAGCTATCGCTTGTTAAAGGAATATACCAAAGGCGGGACTAAGCACCTGTTATTCCGGGCATACGGGAACAAGGGGCTGAATTATTATGACTATTCGCTGATCAAAGTCGGGGATACCATAAAGGCTTCTGATGTCTTTATTTTCACGGTCGATGAAAACTTCAGCTCCACCGTGAGCACCGTGGCGAAGACTATGGTAGCATCATCAGATCTTAAAATGTCTGAGACGGAACGGAGCGTAGCAAGGTTAAAGGAACTCCGGGACCAAAAGGCGTATGCAGCGGCCAAGGATGTTTATGACAAATTGGATAAGCCGCTAAAAGAAAGTAAGCCCGTCCAGGTCGGCTATATCGATATCTGTCACCACCTGGGCGACTCACTCTACGAAAAGTCGCTGGAACATTTTGCCGAATCGTTTCCTGACGCACCCAGCACGTACCTGATGATGATCGACCTCTATTACCTGAAAAAAGATTTTGCCAAAGGGTTGACCGCAGTTGATAAGCTGGATAGCATTGTCGGCAAAGATCCTTTCCTCGATCTGTTTCGCGGTAATTTTTGCAAGCTTTCGGGTAAACGGGATGAAAGCCTGGTCTGTTATGAGCGGCTTTACCGAACTGATCCAACTCTGGCGATCAATACCCGAACCCTGATCACTACATATGCGCAGGCAGGGCGATACGACGATGGCAAAAAGGTGATCGGCGAATACAAAAAGACGGCTGGCTTCCGGCAGGAAGACCTGGACAAACTTTATTCCAATTTCCCTTCTCTAAAATAATCCCCGCTAATATTTCGCGTTGCTGTTCTTGTCTTCCCTGAACTTCAGCAGGGACCATTTCCCGTCGCCGACGACCAGGAACCAGATAACCAACAGCAGCACGATGATGGGAAGGGCCAAAGCCGAAAAAGGCCTGTACAGGGAGCTGTTGACGAAAAAGATCGCTCCCACCAGGATCGGGATCTGGATCAGGCAGGCAAAGCGGGTCAGTACGCCAAGGATCAGCAGTATACCGCCGAGGATATGCGCAAAGGCGATATAGTTGCTCATCAGCATGGAAGTGAAGGAACCGAACGACATGCTGTTGGTGAGGAGGTCGAGCATGCTACTCATATTCATCAGAAAATCAACGCCCTTATAACAGAGGAAAAGGCCCAGGGCGATCCGGACGATATCGAGCCATTGGGGATGATGGGTGTCGCCCCAGTGTTCTACGCGCTGTACGAGGTTCATATAGCATCGTTTTAGGTGAGAAAAAAAGAACTTCCTTCTAAATTTACGAAAAATTGGTCGTCTGCCATAGCATTAACATCAGGCCGGCTTTGATCGGCTCTGCGCCTTTACGAGTGCCCCAAGCATCCGT
>Ga0302179_10000950_pt1 | contig 18078 bp, 16 predicted proteins | sample I_Palsa_E3_1_FD_198788 | JGI IMG/M metagenome (GOLD analysis project Ga0302179, IMG submission 198788) | Peat permafrost microbial communities from Stordalen Mire near Abisko, Sweden - I_Palsa_E3_1 | ecosystem: Environmental > Terrestrial > Soil > Palsa > Peat permafrost | place: Sweden...
CGCGGGCTTGTTCGCTTGCGCCGCATCGAGCCCGCCGGCAAACAGCAGAAGCGGAAACAGGAATAATGGAGCGGAAAGCAGGCGCATTCGCACCTTCTGTTGACGGATCAGGCCGCATTTTTTCGCTTATGCGGTCCCGGATTCGGCGGTTTTGCTATCGGTTCGCCTCAGCATCGTAATTGAAATCACCAGAATAAGAATCAGCACGCCAAGCAACGCCAGCTCGTACATGCTCGCGCGGAACAGCGTCGCATTTTCAGCGGTCCATTCGCCGCCCTTCGTCAGCGACGCCGCTTGCAACGTAATCACAAGTATTCGCCGAATCGAAGCGATCAGTCCGACCACCAGAAATGGCTCCGTCACCAAAATGTGCGAGCGTATCGAGATACTCACTGTATGCAGCAACTCGACCAGCATCAGCACCAGAAGCAGTTGGTCGAGCGCGCCCAGCGTGCCCGAAGCCAGCGTCCAATGCCGAATGTCCGCCCAAAGAATACTTGCCGCGTCCACTGCAGCCGCGAGCGCCGCGACGAACAGCAGCACTCCCATCACGCCGTAGATCATTACCTCGGCCTTGCCGAGCAAATCGCTCAGGTTTATGCGGAGCTTCTTGTCAACCATTTCCGCGGATGGTATCAGCCATCCTCCCCGCTTTCAACTCCCGTCCAGACGCACCGATGTGCGGCGGGCAGCGCAGCGTTTCGAATCTCGGCGGGCGCTCCCAGTCTTCTCCAGAGCCCGGACGGCCCTGCCTCCGGGTCCCATCGCGCGGACGACGATTAGTTAATTGAAGAGTCTGAAGCCAAACTGAAGAAATCCGGCGTTCACCGCACGAACCACGGCCTACAGATGCCCAGTCCAAAATAAAATGAGGACGATCAATATGATCAGACTTATCCCGCCGATGGAGTAAAAACTCCACTTCTTCGGGTGCTTCCAAATCGGAAGACTAAACACCAGCACCAATAGCACCACTGCCGGAAGAACAAACATCACCAACATGTCTTTGTCGCTCCTTTCGTCAAGGCAGCGCTATTGTATCGGATTAGCTGGCTTCGCGGCGCCTGGCGCCATCGTGCGATCATACTCGGCGCGCGTGCACGCGATCAAAGTAGTCGACCCGTCCTCCCCAGGCTTCTCAATGATGACGACAGCCGCATGCGGCGCCACCCAAATTTCACGGTGCGCGATGTACTGCTGCCCGTACACGCTCTGCGTCGGCTCGGCACTCTCGCTCGTCGCCGGCCCATACGCTTCCTTCACCCCCGCGAAAATGTCCGCGAACGACTTGCCTCGATAATTCGCCTCCGGGCTCGGTGCGGCGTAGATCAGCTCCACTTTGACTAAGTGCCCGCCATCGAACGTGAATGTGTCCGTGCGAAACTCGGCAGGGTCCCCGGCGGGTTTGTACTCGACGTGCTTCCCGCCCGCCGCTCGCTCCCGCGTGTCAGTGAGGTCACTGCAGTACTGCTTCGCCAGACGTTTCGTCGATTTTTTCAAACTCTTGAAATCTCCCGACGCGCACGCACTCAGCACCTCTTTCTCATGCCCCTCGGCGAAAAATTGCTCCGCGGTCTCTCCCAGCTCATGCCCGCCCTTCACCTTCATCGGCAAATCCTGCGCGCGCAGACCACCGGCAGCCAAAAGCCCGGCAATCATGAATAGTCCCACCAGTTCTCTTTTCATCTCTTTCCCTTCCTCGCCGTATCCATGCACCGATTATATGCTTCGAAGTTTTCTGCAAGCGCTTTCCCGGGCCAATTCGTGCCTTCTTCGTACTATCCGAACCCGATTGAGCCGGCAACCACGTCGCTCCGGCACTTGTATCGGCCGGCTTCAGCCGGGCACCTTCGCTTTGCCTAAATTTTCGCATCTCGGACCAGCGCTTCGCGCCCACTTTTCGCAGTCGCGAACTACGCCCGTACTGCCATCCGAGTAGCTCACGCCTGCTCTGAGTTTCAGTCCGGCGGAAGAGTCAGCTTCGCGTACTCAGCCTTGGCCTGCTGCAGAATGGGAATGTCGGGATCGGCGTCTTGCCGCGACGACACGAATGCGATTCAGGAACGAGTAGATGGAGGTTTTTCCGGATACATGCGCTCGAATTCCGGGTCGCCATGGAGTGGCGCAAGCTCCGGATCGCGGCGCACCCAGGCGGGGTCCCTGAACCCCGCCTCCCAAGCCTGTCGCAGGGTATCCAGAGCTTGTGCCCGCTTGTTTAGCACACAGTAGCCGCAAGCCGCGTTATACAGAATCGAAGCCTCATTGGCGCGCAACGTCATCGCCAGATTCAGTTCGCGCAAAGCATCTTCTTCGCGACCCAAATCCGCTAAGCTGACGCCGAGCAGAACCCGAGCCCGCGCATCCTCGGGTACTTGCTTCAAATGAACCTCGAGCACCGCGACAAATCGCACCGCCATGTTGCGTGCTTCGTCCTTCTTCCCCATGGTGCCGAGTGAGTTAAGGATGGGCACGTAGACGTTGTAATCCTCTCCGCTTGATTCAATGGCAGCTTCGGCGATGTCAACGACCTCTTGGTAACGCCCCGCGGCGAAAAGCGAGCGACAGAGCAAATGGTAAGCGCCTTCGCAGTCGCGCTTGCGCTCAATCGCTTTTTTCACCATGCGCACGGCTTCATCGTGCAGCTCAGCGGCGTAGAGAACCCACGCCTGGCTGACCTGAACCTCGGGAAGATCCCAGCGCAACGCGACGGCTTTGCCGGAAGCCTCGCGCGCGCGTTCCAGCCAAACTTGGTCGCGGCTGTAGGCGTAATAAAACAGGGCGCAGGCGTTAGCGCATGCCGCGTAGGCGAGAGCAAAGCTCGGATCCTCGGCTACCGCGTTCTCGAACATTTGCAGAGCGAATTCGAGGTCTTGCCGCGTCTGCCGCCGGGCATAGCGCTTCCCGCGCAGATACAGATCGTAGGCCTGCAAATTTTCCGTGGGCTTCACCGAAAGGGCCTCGAGTTCTTGCGGCGAAAGCGTTACCCGCAAAGCTTCGGCGATCTTGCGGGCAATCTCGTCCTGGACTTCAAAGAGGTCCTTCATTTCGCGGTCGAAACGCTCCGACCAGAGAGGAAAATCAGTGCGCGTATCAACGAGTTGGGCGCTTATTCGCAGTCGCGGTCCGACGCGGCGCAGAATTCCGGTGAGAACGTAACCGGCGCCAAGCTGCTGCCCGATCTGCGCCGGAGTCGCGGGCTTATCGCGAAATGCCAATACAGTCGGGCGCGAAAACGTATTCAGCCCGCGAATCTTGGAGAGCTCGGTGATCACGTCTTCCGTTATGCCGTCGCGCAGATACTCGTCTTCCTTCGCGCCGCTTTGATTCTCGAAATAAAGCACAGCAATGGATTTGGTCGCCGGAGCCACGGCAACGGGACGCGTGCCGGATGCGCCCGAAGCTTCCGCCTTGTCGGCTGCGGGATTGCGGCTCGAATCAAGCTCTCGCTTCATTCGCTTGAGGTCGGCGCGCATGTCGCCCGCGTGCTGATAACGCGTTTCTCGATCTTTCTCCAGCGCCTTGCTGATGATGTCTTCCAGCTTGGACGGAAGGTCAGGGTTCAGGCGAATCGCGGGAACCGGGTCACGTTCCAGAATCGCGTTGAAGATGACCGCAGAACTCTCGCCACGGAACGGCAGCTGCCCGGTGGCCATTTCGTAGAGCACAGCTCCAAATGAGAATAAATCGCTCCGGGCATCCAGTTCCTTTGCCCGCGCCTGTTCCGGCGACATATAGGCAACGGTCCCGAGCGTGCTGCCCGGACTCGTCAATTGCTCGGGAGCTACCGCGTCGGCCGTATCCTGCGTCGCCGACATCGAGAGCGCCGATCCCGACGGCAAGGTCTTTGCCAACCCGAAATCGAGAATCTTTGCGTGCCCGCGCCGGGTTTCAGGGTTTGTACTTGCAAACCCTGACCCATAATAAGTCACGAAAATATTCGCAGGCTTGATGTCACGGTGAACAATGCCTTTCGCGTGAGCGGCGTCCAGAGCGTCGGCAATCTCAATCGCCAAACCGAGCAAAACTTCCATCTCGACGGGCTTTCCGCCGATCAGATGCTTGAGCGTCACGCCATCCAAAAACTCCATGGTGATGAATGTCCGCCCTGCGTCTTCGCCAATGTCATGAATGGTGCAGATGTTGGCGTGATTGAGCGCGGAAGTTGCTTTGGCTTCGCGCTTGAAGCGCTCGAGAGCCTGCGGGTCGTGCGCCACATCATCGGGAAGGAACTTCAAAGCCACGGCACGGTCGAGCCGAGTGTCCTCAGCCTTGTAGACCACACCCATCCCGCCGCCACCAAGTTTTTCAAGAATTCGATAGTGGGAAATCGTGCGGCCGGAAAGTGGAGAAGAATCGGGCATGAACCGCAAATCTTATGCCGCAGCCCACACCAAGTCAACGCAGCATCGCACTTCGTCGCGCCGGCATCCTACGGGCGTTTTTGAAGTTGCCTTCAGGTGCCAGCCCCCGCATTCATGCGGGCGAGGAAGTTTCAGCGCTCCGTTAGAATCCTTGCCTATCACTTGCGCTTTAGCGCTGGCCCTCGAGAAACCTTCCGAGCCAATACCCGGAAATAGTCCGCGCAAAAAAAAACACGTCAGAGCCCGAAGGCCCCTGCCTCCGGGAACCCTACCTAATTACAGGCAGCGTCTCCAGGAAGTCGCACGCACACGATCGCATTTCACCAAAGTTAAAATCAAATTTCCCAAATCACTTCAGTTTGGCGTATTCCGCCTTGGCTTGCTGCAGGATGGGAATGTCGGGGTCGGCGTCTTTCCATAGCGTGAAGAAATCGTTGTAGGCAGTCTTCGCTTTTGCGGTGTCGCCGGAGAGGGCGTAAGCGCGGGCGATGCCAAGATGAGCGAGTGCGCCGAGTGGGTAGTTTAGTGAGAGCGCTCGATGGTCGAGAAACTTCTGAAACTCGGCGGCTGCAGCAGCCCCGTTGTGGGCCACGAGCTGCGCTTGACCGCGAATGTAGACGGGATACATGGTTCCCGTCTGTAATGGTGGCGGGCTGCCTAGGTCGTACGGTGCGGCCGCTTCGAGATACTCTACCGCCTGAGTGGTATTGTTGGCATTTAGTTCCATGGCTGCCTTAATGGTCGGCAGCCAGTAGACCTTGAGCACTGTGAACGACGGGTAGTTCTTCTCCAGCTCTTCTTCGCTGACTTTTGCGCCAGCGTTTTCACCAATTCGGGCCAGCGTCAGGGCGGCAAGCAATTTCACATCCCGGCCCGGAGCGAGGGCCAGCGCTGCTGCAACATCCTGTTTCGCAACGGCACTGTTGCCAAACTCCGCTTCCCGTAGAGCGGCATTGACTTGCCACAGTGCGGCAGTTTCCTTCGAATCGTTACGAACAGCGGAATCTACGGCGCGGCGAGAAAAGTCACGAGCTTTCACGAGCCGTCCGAAGTACGCCTCCGTATCGGATTGGAGCGAGAGCAGAAGGTCTTCATCTCCCGGCTTCCCTGCGGCCCATTCCACTTGCCGTTGCATTTCCGCTGCGTCGCCTTTGAAAAACGCTAGCCCATAGATTGTAAAGTGCAGATTCTCGCCATCTAGCTTGCGCTCTTGGGCCTGCTCAATTTCCTTTTTCGCGTCATCCGGTCGGTTGAGCGCGAGGTAAATGCCTGCGAGGTTGCCATAGCCAACTACTGTTGGTTCCAATCGCAATGCCTCTTGAGTTTCAACCGCAGCCTTTTCGTACTGCCCGAGTTGGCTATAAATAAATCCCAAATTATTGGGGGGCGCCAAGTCCTGCGGATAGCTCTTGGACCAAAGCTCGTAGACTTTGCTGGCCTGCTCTAACTCCCCGGTGACGTAGCTGTAGTACAACGCAGCGATACGGTATTTTTCATGTTCACTCACTCGGTCGCGCAGTGCATAAGCCTTCTTGAGATTTTCCGCAGCCAGACTGGCTTGTCCGAGATTGCCGTACGCGAGTCCGAGCCCGGCGTAGGCCGCTGCAAAATTCGGGTCAAGTTCGAGAGCGCGTTCCATAAATGGAATCGACGCGGCAGAACCTTTGGTGCGCGAGGTTGTTGTCCCCATGCTGAAGGCTTTCAGCGCCTCAAGCGATGTTGTCGTGGCCTCAATGGGAACATCGAACTTCTGGATGGAGGCAAGCGATTCGCCAGGTTTGCCCCGCAGGTTGGAAGCCGCCTTACTCAGTGCTCTCAGCACGTCCTGCTTCGTCGCAGCCTCTTCCTGTTCCTTGGCCAGCGTATCCCCGCTGCCGCAACTGACTGCATCTATTCCGACTATGTACTGGCCGCCCAAGTTAGAAATCGAGCCCAACATAATCGCCTTGCTACCGGTGCGCACGCAGAGTTCTCCCGCTACGTCACGCGTGATGCGGTCGGTCGGTTGGCGGCCCATCAGCCGCATTGTTTCACTTACCTTGCGGTCGGAAAGAATGTTGAGAAACGGAGATTGCCCGAGCTGGACGGCAAGGGCTTGCTTCAAGGCGCCATCGAAGACAGGGTCACCTGTAGTGTTGTCGAAATCGGCGAGGACAACGGTATCCTTTTCGGTCAACGGCGCTGCTGAACGGGAACGAAAGTAGAAAACGCCCGCGACCACGGCGGCGATCACAACGACGGCAGCGGGAACCAGAATTAATCTTCCAGAGTTTTTTTCCTCCGGTCACAGGAATCTCAGCGACTTTCACGGCAGCCGATGAAGGAGCAGCGGGAACCGAAACCGATGACGCTACGGCTTGCTGGTCGACTCGCTGAGAGCCCGTATCCTGCGCCGCCGCCATCGTCCCAGAATGCGCTGCCGACACTTGGCCTGAAGTGGTGTCTCGCTTCAGACGCATCAACTCGGAACGCATCCCCGCCGCGCCCTGATAACGCAGTTGCCGGTCCTTCTCCAGCGCCCGATTGATCACATCTTCCAACTTCGCCGGCACACTGGGATTCAACCTAACCGGAGCGACCGGAACGCTATGCAGAATCGCATCCGTCGTCATTCCTGATGTGTCACCGCGAAAAGGTGGCGCGCCCGTCGCCATCTCATAGAGCACCACGCCAAATGAAAAGAGGTCCGTTCGTGCGTCCAATTCCTTGCCCAGCACCTGCTCCGGTGACATATACGCCACTGTGCCCACAGCAGTCCCCGGACTGGTCAATTGCTCCGCGCTCACTCCTCGTACTGCATCAGCGGTCTGCGTGGCTTCCGAAGCCCCTGCGTCACTTTTCGAAGTCAGCTTCGCCAAACCAAAATCGAGAATCTTTGCGTGGCCGCGCTTGGTGACAAAAATGTTGGCAGGCTTGATGTCTCGATGAACGATGCCTTCGGCGTGAGCGGCGTCGAGAGCATCGGCGACCTCAATCGCCAAACCGAGCAGAATTTCCGTCTCAACGGGCTTTCCCGCGATCCGCTGTTTCAGCGTCACGCCATCCAGGAATTCCATGACGACATATGCGCGGCCGTTCTCTTCGCCGATATCGTAAATCGTGCAGATGTTGGAATGGTTGAGTGCCGACGCCGCCTCCGCCTCACGCCGAAAGCGTTCGAGTGCCTGAGGGTCGCGCGCCATTTCTTCCGGAAGGAATTTCAGGCCAACGGCGCGATGCAGGCGCGTGTCTTCGGCCTTATAGACCACACCCATCCCGCCGCCACCAAGTTTTTCAAGGATTCGGTAGTGGGAAATCGTTCGGCCGGAGAGTTGAGAAGAATCTGGCATCGTCGCGAATCTTATGCTGGCCGTTCGGCCAAGTCAACGCACAGCGGCGTCACCGCCTTTGTATACCAGTCCGCCACAGCGGGCTGCCGCACCCTTCGCCGCGAAGGGTGCGAGTTTTGTCTTTCTCTGTCACCGGCGTATCTCCAATCCACGTCATTTCGACGACGATCAGACGAGGATCAGTCGAGGAATCTGCTTTTTAATTGCCGGCGCCGGATGCCGTTTGAAGAAATCGAGCCCGATGTTTATCTGCCGGTACTGGAACTCTTACAGACTCGCCATTTGCACAATCGATAACAGTCTGCTACGGTGGTCGCGGAGTTATGACTGGAAAACTCAATTGCGCGGGAGAAGCGATGGCAGCGAAGGCCGCCAAACTGCCATTTCTAATCGATAGTCCAAAACGATTAAAAATCGCCGTAAATCGCAGAAAACAAAGAGTCGAGGGCATTTCTGGTGACAATATACTTGACACACAAGCTCATTTCTGTTAGCCTCTATACATGAACGCGATACTGAAATTCCCCAAGACGCTGCAACAAGCCGTCGCTTACTTCTCTGACCCGGCGCGCACGTTTGACTATGCCGTGAAACTGCGCTGGCCTGAAGGCACGGTGACGTGTCCGCGCTGTAATTCTACGGAGCACTCGTTCATCTCTACCCGGCGCATGTGGTTCTGCAAGGGATGCAAGAAGCAGTTCACGGTCAAGGTTGGAACCGTCTTTGAGGATTCGCCGCTCGGCATGGACAAGTGGATGATTGCTGTTTGGCTGATTACCAACTGCAAGAACGGAATCAGTTCCTATGAAATTGGCCGCGCGCTTGGCATCACGCAAAAGTCGGCGTGGTTTATGATGCACCGTGTACGGATGGCTATGCACAGCGAATCGTTTTTCAAGCTCGGCGGACATGGAAAAGAAGTCGAAGTAGACGAAGCATTCATTGGCGGGAAAGCCCGCAATATGCACCGCGATGTCCGCTTGCGAAAGATGGTAACGATGGGCGATAAAGCCAAGACGCCCGTACTTGGAATTCTGGAACGCGGCGGCCACGTACGCGCCCATGTTATTTCGAGCCGCAAGAAAAAGCCGCTTCAGGCCGAAGTGAGACAGCACGTGGTAGCCGAAAGCGCGCTGTTCACCGATGCGCTGCCTTCGTACGAGGGCTTGATCCGCGACTACAAGCACCAAGTGATTGACCATGCGGTAGCGTACGTGGACGGAAGGGTTCACACCAACAACCTCGAAAACTTCTGGAGTCTCTTGAAGCGCGCCTTGCGAGGCACGTACGTCAACGTAGAGCCGTTTCACCTGTTCCGGTACTTGGACGAGCAAACCTTTCGGTGGAACTACCGGAAGGATTTGAATGATGGTGTGCGGTTTCATAGAGTCATGAATCACGTTGCTCGCAAGCGCCTCACCTACAGCGAACTGACCGGCAAGGATACCGATTCGCTACACCAATAAAAGGCAGGGACGCGGGCCACATAAGAAAGCGGCCTAGTCCTTGCCTTTCTTGGGCCTATGCTTTATCTTCCGCACTACTTGAGACTTTGGTACCCGGAATAACGCGGCCATAGTGCGCTCAAATTGCTCTCGTTCAGTAGTTTTTTTCTTCACAGCAAATGACTCCAAGAAATCCTTCCGAAGTCTATCAGGTCGAGCACCGCATGTTGAGTGACCAATGCCAAAACTATGAGCAAGCAGCCGACGAGTATCTGAAGGCTGTTGAACCACACTTCTTCTTTGATGAGGCCTACGGAATATATATGCCCAAAACCTACAATCCCAAAGAAAAGCACAAGCGTCTCAAGAAGCTCTGGAAGAATTTTAGAAACCATTGGGCGACGATAATCATTAACTTGGCCACTGTTATCGGTATCTGGGTTTACGCCCACTACGCCCGACTGCAATGGATTGAAATGCAAAGAGCCGCCAACGCTGCCACGAGTGCCGCGAGTGCCGCCCAACAGAGCGCTGATACGGCTAGGGATGCTTTGGTGGCCGTGCAAAGGGCCTTCATATTCACTTCCAATAACTGGGTTCAGGAGGGCAATTTTATGAAAGTAATAGTTGCATGGGAGAATAGCGGTACCACTCCCACAAAAGACATGATTATGCACGTCAGTTGGAGCGGCCTCAGATCGGCCCCCCCTTCCCAGAAACTTTTCGTTCCCAGATGTGTGGCACGACGGAGATCCCCACACCTTCACCCATGAAACAATCCCCGCCAAAGGTCGAGGTGAAGGCATCGAGATAAGAATTCCTTCTTCCATCATCCCAACAAATGCTGTTACCTATTACTTCGTGTGGGGATGGGCCCACTACCACGATGTATTTCCTAAAACCCGCGAACACGTGGTTAAATTCTGCAACGAATATACTGGTTCTCCCACGCATACCGACGAAATTAGTATTCTTACGGTGGATGTTGCCGATGCATGCGCAAATCACAACTGCGCAGACGAAGAATGTGAGAATAAATAGCCCTGTCACGGCGATTGCTAACATCGCCTGCCTGTCACGAAGGAAGGAATAGCACCTTGACGCCTTGTGCGTCAAGTATGTTGTCACCTCATTTCTAATCGTATAAAAATTAGGGGCTCTTCAAGTCGCGAAAATAGTGACATTCGTCGCGCCGGCATCTTGTTTACCCTGAGCTTCGAAGGGTTTACCCTGCCTGCCCTGAGCCTCGAAGGGCCGGCGGTTTTGACTTTCCCTGCTCGGATGCCAATCGGAACGCCAATTGACTACCGCCCGAGCGCAACCTTCACCAGTATCCAGCAATTTTGCAATTGCTTCCAAACCCAAATCCTGATTAGAATCCCTTCTGGTCCCCTTCAAGAATTCACTCGATTCGAGGAGGAACAATGAGAACCACCCCCCGGTTCTTTGGCTTATTCGTTTCTTCGCTGCTCTTCGTCCCGGCTATCTTCGCTCAGACAAATCCGCCGCCCCCAGACCCGCACGAGATGGTCACGCGTCAGCCGCGCATACTCACCAAACCGGCCGATCGCAACGCCGCATTCGATCTGCTTGATCGCGCCCGGAAAAATTACAATCTCACTGACGTCGCAACTCCCTACGCGCTCAAAGTCTCCTTCACGACAAACGGCACCAGCCAGAACGAGGGCGAAGGAACGATGGATGAAGAAGCCTCGGGTTCGCAACAGCGGTGGGTGGCGCAACTGAGCGATTCGCTGACGATCCGGATTCAGGACGGCAATCACACTTACGGCACCAATCCCGCCGAGCCCGTTCCGCTGCGCGTTCAAATGGTCCGCGCCGCGCTGCTCTGGCCCGTCGCACGGCAAGTGGGCGCATACGCGATTCGCGCCGCGGATGTGAAACACGACGGAGGCGAGGTGAGGTGCATGCTCCTCAGCCGTGCGGTCCCGCCAAATCCCGCGCCGCGTTCGTGGTACGAAACTGAATATTGTGTTGATCCCGCGACCGGCCTATTACAAACGTGGTCGGAAGCTCCCGGAATTTTCGCGGTCTACGATTACGATGGCGCCGCGGAATTTCACGGCCACACCATCGCGCGGCAAGTTTCAATTTATGAAGAAGGCCGCCTCGTCGTTCAGGCCCACGTGGAAAGCCTCGAAGATGCAAAAGATCTCGATCCGAATCTCTTCAAGCCGACGCCGGAAATGGTTGATGCCGGCGGATCGTTCGCGCTCGGATCGCCCAATCGCTTCCCGATGCGCGTCGATCCTTCCGACGCGCCGACGTCAACTTACTTCCAGCCGGTAATCGTTCACGCGATTCTGGACGCGCAGGAAGGCCGAGTACTTGATGCCGAGGCTCTACAAAATTCCTATCCGGATTTGAGCCGCGCCGCGATGGATTTAGTGAGAAATACTTCGTTTGAGCCGTCAGGACTTCAGCAGGAAGTTTTTATCAACGTGCAATTTCACATGCCCGCGGCGCAAGCGGGCGGCCCGCCAATCTTCCACTCGCCGGTGCATTGGGAAATCTGGGATCACCGGGACAAAATCCCCCCAGTGCGAAGGCCGCAGAGAATCGGTAATTAGAAAATCGGTAGCTAAGAAATTACGAAGCCTGAGCCTCGGACGCGGTCTGCACAGGCGGCCGCGTCGGAGGAGCTGGCGATGTTGGTTTCGCCGTCGGCGATGCTGTTGCCGGCGCTGTCGCCGGGGTTGGTGGCGTCGGCGGCGAAGTCGTCGGTGTCGGCGATGCGTTTGGAGAATTTGTATCTTGTAACGGCGCCGCTTCGATGCTCTTCGCCGGAATCATGCTCGGCGAATCGTCGTTCGCGCCGGGATCAGGATATGCATACGAGTTCGGCGAGGCGTTGTTGTCGCCGTTTCCCGAATCGCCGGGACCGTAAGGCGGAGGATAGGGTGCAACGGTGTTGTTCGCAGGCGGATAGTAATATCCGGGCCACGGAGCGTAGTACCCATAACCAGGTCCCCATGCACCGCCCCAGCCCCACCACGGATTCCAATACCATGGATTCCATCCCCAACCGATTCCCCAGCCAAATCCCCATCCAAATCCGAATCCGCCCCAGCCAAAGCCGCAGCCCCAGCATCCGCCGCGCCAGCCATATCCGCCGCCATACCCGAACCCGCGGCCACCATACCCAAATCCGCGACCGCCGAATCCAGACCCAAAGCGATTGCCCACCAGCGAAACGGATCCGAACCGCGACCCCGGAGAAGACGATGCGCCAACGCGACCGCCGAACGTCATGCTGCCGAATCGCGTCCCACCGAATGAAGTTGCCGAAGTCGAACGGCCAATCGAAGTCGATCCGCCGAACGAAGTTGATCGGCCAAATGTCGAACCGCTTGCATGGTTATTCGCGAAATTCGACATCGCGCGCGATGAAGAAATCGCCGACGATCTCGATCCAACCGAGCCGCGACTAAACGAATTCACGCCACCACCGAACGAATGAAACGCGCTCGCGTTCGTGGTGCCAGTGCTGCGCGCGCCACCGAACGATCGCGACGATCCTTCCGCTGCGCCAGCGCTCCGTGCCGAGCCTGCTCCAGACGCGCCGCCGAAATTCCGTGCCGAGAAAGATTGGGTCGCGCTACTCGATCGATTCCCGAAAGAATGCCACTGGCCATCGGAATTGGCATAACTGCGCGCCCCGGAAGTGGACGAAACTCCGCCTCTGCTTCCGTTCATCCCGTTGGACGCGCTGGGACGAGAACCGCCGTAACTGTTCGAGCCGCCCGGACGCGAAGAATACCCGCGAGAACCGCCATACGCGCCGCCGTAAGCGCCGCTATAACCTGGAATTGATCGTCCGCCGCCGTAAGAATACGAGCCTCCACCGCTCGAACCGCCGTGAGAGCTCCCACCGCCACGGACACTGCCGCCGCTCGAGTGCGAGCCACCGCCTCCACCTCCGTGGAATCCGCCACCACCGTGAGATCCGCCGCCACCCCCGCCGTGACCTCCGCCTCCGTGCTGCGCAAACGCAGGAGAGGGCGCAAAAATGAAAAGTAGACTCGCAGCGGAAAGGATAAAAATATTTCTCAAGGTGGAATTACTCATCTCAGCCTCCCAATGCTCGGTGGCGCGAGACGCCGGGCCGTCCAAATCGTGCATTCATTCTACCCAATTAGACGCTCGATGCAATCTCGGAGTTGCGCGTCTTTTAATCGATAGCGCGCCATTTTCTGGGCGATCGAACTCGCGAACCTTGCCACTCAGGTTAAACACGCGAGGGCGAACTTAGTTTCTGATGTGCGAAAGGATTTCGTATGAACGTGTTGGGAGGAATTTCTCGGTGGCCGCTTTCTCTCGCGCCGCCACAAAATGCTTGCTGGCGGAGAAAAAATGTCTGGAAGCTCGACGCACAGCCTAGTCGAATAAGCTCCCGAATCCGACAAAGATAAATAGGCGCCGCGAATGCGTTAAAATCACATCCATGCGAAAAGATGGTTTGCTAATTTCAATCGCGCTTTTTGCGATGCCATTTGTCTTTTGGTCAGAGCAGCCCGGGCGGGCGCAGCACGCCGGAGCGGGGCAGGAATCCAAACCAGCGCAGCACGCGCCGGCCACGAGTCCGTCGGATGCGTCACCTGCCGATGCCAATGTCTCCGTCCACGAAAACGTCGCGTACGGAGCCGTTAGCGGGCACGACTTGCTGCTTGATGTTTACGAGCCTGCGGAACCTAGCGTGCATCCGCGGCCCGCGGTGTTGCTGATTCACGGCGGCGGGTGGACCAGCTTCGACAAGAGCACGATGCGGAACATGGGGAAGTTTCTTGCGCGCTCGGGATTCGTCGCGTTTTCGGTGGATTATCGTTTGCTGCAAGGCACGGACAATCGCTGGCCGGCGCAATTGGATGATGTTCAGCGGGCGGCGCGGTGGGTGAGGGCGAACGCCGCAAAGTATGGCGTCGATCCCGATCACATCGGCGCTTTCGGACATTCGGCTGGCGCGCAATTGGCTGCGCTGCTGGGGATGGAAGACACGCGGGATAATTCCGATGCATCGCTCTCGAAATATTCGAGCCGGGTGCAGGCTGTAGTAGATGTCAGCGGGCCGACCGATTTCACCACCAACCGCGAGCCCGACGACGAAGCGTTCCTGGCAAACTTTTTTGGCGGGGATTTTGCTACGCATCCGGAATTGTGGCGCGACGCGTCGCCTGTATTTCACGTGGCGAAGAGCGATGCGCCATTTTTGATTTTGCACGGCACGCAGGACACGGATGTGCCGATCGCGCAGGCTGAGGAGCTATACGCGAAGCTGGAAGCAGCGGGAGTGCCCGTTCAACTGATAAAGCTCGATGATGTGCATACATTCCGCACGCCGGAAGCACGTGCACGCCTCGTCTTCGAGACGCTTCAATTCTTCCAGCGCTATCTCGTCGTTGGAAAATAGCGACGAAAGATCCGTTAGAGTGTCCTCAGAGGCTAAAGCCCCAAACGATTACGGACCCGATAATGTCGGAGCTGAAGCTCCGACCCCCTGACGAGCAAGAGAGATTCCTCATCGAGGCTGATGCACCGGCCTCAGTGGAAGTAATTCTCTGACCCGCTGAAAGTATTTATGAGATAAGTTCATGTTGTTTCCGGCTTGCTGAGGCGCGTGAGAGTGCGCGACACTACTGGAATCACGACGCGTATCATGACGACGCTGCGAAGCTGAATCGTTCCGCGATTGCGGCGCTGCGAGAAGTTCGTGCGAGGAGCTCACAGGTGAGCAAGTCTGCGTATAACGGAATTGCGGTTCCGGCTGAGGGCAAGGCGATTGAATTTAGCGGTGGGAAGTTTCAGGTTCCCGACAAGCCGATACTGCCGTTCATCGAGGGCGATGGGACGGGGCGCGACATTTGGAAGGCGTCGCGGCGCGTGTTTGACGCGGCGGTCGAGAAAGCATACGGCGGGAAGCGGCAGGTGGCTTGGCTGGAAGTGCTGGCGGGCGAAAAGGCGTTCAACTCGCTGAAGGAATGGCTGCCGCAGGAAACTGTGGACGCGATTCGCGATTTTCGCGTGGCCATCAAGGGGCCGTTGACGACTCCAGTGGGCGGCGGGATTCGTTCGCTGAACGTGGCACTGCGGCAAATCATGGATTTGTACGCGTGCGTGCGGCCAGTGCGATATTTTGCCGGCGTTCCCTCCCCTGTTCGGCATCCGGAACGAATGAACGTGGTGATATTTCGCGAGAATACGGAAGACGTTTATGCGGGGATCGAGTGGAAATCGGGCACGCCCGAAGTGAAGAAGCTGATCGATTTTCTGAACAATGAAATGCTGAAGGGCGGAAAGAAGCGCATCCGCGAAGATTCGGGCGTGGGAATCAAGCCGATGTCGCCGACGGGAACGAAGCGGCTGGTGCGGCGCGCGATTCAGCACGCGATCGAACATAAGCGGCGAATTGTGACGCTGGTGCACAAGGGCAACATCCAGAAATTTACGGAAGGCGCGTTCCGCGATTGGGGTTACGAGCTGGCGACGCAGGAATTTCGAAATGAAATTGTGACCGAGCGCGAGAGCTGGATTCTCGATAACAAGGATCGCGACACGAATCTTTCCGTGGAGCAGAATGCGGCGATGATCGAGCCGGGGCTCGAGCGCGGCACTGAAGATTTTCGCAAGCAGCTTTATGCGGAAGTGAAGCAGACACTGGATGCGATTTATCCATCGCACGGGCGCGGACAGTGGAAGAATAAAATTCTGGTGAACGATCGAATCGCGGATTCCGTGTTTCAGCAGGTGCTGCTGCGCGCGGATGAATATCAAGTTTTTGCGACGCCGAATTTGAATGGCGATTATCTTTCGGACGCTTGCGCAGCGCAGGTTGGCGGACTGGGAATGGCGCCGGGAGCGAATATCGGCGATGGATTCGGCGTCTTCGAAGCGACACATGGGACAGCGCCGAAATATGCGGATAAAGATGTGATTAATCCGAGTTCGGTGATGCTGTCGGGCGCAATGATGTTTGATTTTATCGGATGGGGCGAAGCGGCGAAGCTCATCGAAGAAGGCATTGCGCGGGCGATACAGCAGAAGCGGGTAACGTATGATCTTGAGCGGCTGATGGATGGCGGGACGAAAGTGAAGACTTCGGAATTCGCTGGGGCGATTATCGAGAATATGCAGGGTGCGCGGGCGGCGGATTGAAGCGCGGCTCGCTCTATGCGGGCGGATGAGCCGCTTGTGATTGTGTGCATTTCCCGGAGGATAGTTCGGATGCGGAAGAAAGTTACGGTAGTGGGCGGTGGGTTCGTCGGGTCTACGACGGCACAGCGAATTTTGGATTCGGGCATCGCTGATGTGGTGCTGACGGATATTCTTGATGGCGTCCCGGCCGGAAAAGCGCTCGACATGCTGGAATCGGGGCCGATTCTCGGCAGCGATTCGCACGCGGCGGGGATTTCGACGGGCTCAGGGGATTATCGCGAGACGGCGAACAGCGACATCTTGGTGATCACCGCGGGATTTCCGCGCAAGCCGGGGATGAGCCGCGACGATTTGCTGAAGGCGAATTACGACGTGGTCAAGGCGGTGGTCGAGAACGTGGTGAAGTTTTCGCCGAATGCAATTTTGATTCTAGTGACCAATCCGCTCGATGCGATGGCGCAGGCGGCGTACAAAATCAGCGGCTTCTCGAAAAATCGCGTGATTGGCATGGCTGGCGTGCTCGACTCGGCGCGCATGAGCACGTTTGTGGCGGCGGAGCTCGGCGTTTCGGTTGAAAACGTGCACTCTTTTGTTCTCGGCGGGCACGGCGACGATATGGTGCCGCTGGCGCGTTACTCCACTGTGGCGGGAATCCCGCTGCCGGAATTGCTGCCGAAGGAAAAGATTGAAGCGATCGTGACGAGGACGCGCAAAGGCGGCGCGGAAATCGTCAACTTGCTGAAGACAGGTTCGGCGTATTACGCGCCTTCTGCGGCGGTGGTCGAAATGGTGAGGGCGATTCTGCACGACAAGAAGAAAATTCTGCCTTGCGCGGCATATCTCGAAGGCGAATATGGCGTGCGCGGATTGTTTGTCGGCGTGCCGGTGAAGCTTGGCGCGCGCGGCATAGAGCAGATCATCGAAATAAAATTGACGGCAGAAGAGCAGGCGGCGCTCGATAAGTCGTCCGGATCCGTGCGCGAACTGGTGAGCGTGCTCGGACTTTAATTCCAAACGGCGCAGTTCCCTTCCCATGACCACGCGCAAGAGTCCAACGAATCCTGGCGGCGGCAATGAGGCGTCTGACACGCCGAGGCGGCTGACGCGCGATTTGCTTCGCGCGTTTGAATTAGCGGTGATGATCGCGCACAGCCGGGCGTCCGAATTCATCGAGGTTTCGGATGTTCTGGCCGGGCTTTACATGGACAACTGGGACCGGCTCTCGCGCTACTGGAGCGAGACGGACGAGATCGAGAAAACGATGCGGCAACTTTGCCGGATCAGCCCGCAGCGTTGGAATTACTGGATCGAATATTATGCGGGGATGAAGGAATCGCGCGAGAAAACGTGGCTGGCAATTGGATCGCAGCCGTTCTGGCGCTGGAGAAGCAAGAGCCAGATTGCAGTGGGACGGGATTTCGAACTATCGAGCGAATTAACGGACGTACTGAAGGAAGCCGACGAGATCGCACCGTTTCAGGACCGCGTAGGCCATCGCACCGTTCCCATCGTATCGAGCGAAAGCGTACTTCTAGCCATCGCGCAAAATGCGCGGTCGGCAATCGGGCGCAGGTTGCTGGCGACGGGACTTAATGTGACCGATCTGGAGCGGGCGGCACGATTCCCTCGCCGCCCGCCGGTCTGAGATTCGCTGGTCTGACTGCGATCCGGCCAACCTATTGAGGTTTCGGCGCCGGCTTTGACGCCGGATGCGCCGGAGTTGCACCGCCTGCCGCAGACGCGGGCGAGATGATCGTTGTGGTTTTAATCGTG
>Ga0302179_10000951_pt1 | contig 18043 bp, 17 predicted proteins | sample I_Palsa_E3_1_FD_198788 | JGI IMG/M metagenome (GOLD analysis project Ga0302179, IMG submission 198788) | Peat permafrost microbial communities from Stordalen Mire near Abisko, Sweden - I_Palsa_E3_1 | ecosystem: Environmental > Terrestrial > Soil > Palsa > Peat permafrost | place: Sweden...
TCGCCTTGACGACATCACCTACGTTCTGCGCAACCGCGCCTGCGTTCAGTGTTCCTTTCTCAAGATCACGCGCGATATCCTCGGTGCTAAGCGTTGCGTTCGGCCCGCTGTCCCATTCAATGACCAAGGCTGCGAGTCCTTTTTTCGCCGCCCCCATATGATCGGCCACAACCGCAACGGCATCTTCCAGTTGCACGATTTGACGCACGCCTTTGACAGCCTTGGCTGCCGCATCGTCGACGCTCTTCAACCGACCGCCGAAGACCGGCGATTGCGAGAGGGTTGCAATTTTTACCCCGGGCGGTCGAGCATCGATTCCGTAGATGGCGGTTCCGTTGACTTTTGACGGCGCGTCAAGACGCTTCGCCGGCGTGCCGATGAGCTTGAATTCATCCGGCCGTTTGAGCGTCACTTTCTCAGGAACAGGTAGCTTTGCTGCAGCGCCGGCGAGGGCGCCATATTTTACTCTGCGCGAGCTTGCCTTATGAACGACTTCCCCGCGTTCGGCGTAACACGACGAAGATTCCACTTTCCAGCGCTTTGCCGCGGCAGCGATCAGCATGACTCTGGCAGTCGCACCGGCTTGCCGCAGTGGAACCCAGGCGGCCCGTATCGCGTTGGAATTTCCCGTTGCCTGAATACCGCCCAGAGCGGGATTTCCGTAGAGCTTCTCGTTGGGCGGAGCATGCTTCAAGCGCACGTGGCTCAAGGGCACCTCGAGCTCCTCTGCAATGAGCATGGAAATTGAGGTGTACGCGCCCTGGCCCATCTCCACATAAGGCATGGTCAGTGTCACGGACCCGTCCACCCCTATGCGAATGAAGGCGTTGGGCGCGAAGTCGCTCGACGCCGCCGCACTGGCCTCGCCGGCGTAAGCAGGCAGACCAAATCCCAGCATGAGTCCGCCCGCAGCGGCGGCACCGGTTTTAAGGAATATGCGGCGGGATACTCCGTCTGCGAGTGCAGAATCGCGGCGGTCAGCGGGGATCCACCTGGGTCGATCGAAGGGCAATGTCAGCTCCCCTTAGCAGTCACCGCAGATGACTCGGCTGCGCGTTTGATGGCCTCCCGAATGCGAACATAGGTGCCGCAACGGCAGATGTTCCCGGACATTGCGTCGTCAATGTCGGAATCACTCGGATGCGGATGCGTTGCTAGAAGCGCGGATGCGGACATGATCTGACCGGATTGACAATAGCCACACTGCACCACCTCGAGATCGAGCCACGCCCTTTGGATTTTTCGGCCGCTGGCCGTGGTGCCGATGGCCTCGATTGTGGTGATGGCGGCATTGCCGACGCTGTCGACCGTCGTCACGCAAGAGCGCGTCGCGACCCCGTTCAAGTGGACTGTGCAGGCGCCGCAGAGGGCCAAGCCGCAGCCGAACTTGGTGCCGGTCATACCGAGCACATCGCGCAAGACCCACAGCAGGGGGGTATCGCCGTCGACGTCGACGACATGCTCAGCACCGTTAACCTTGATTGTGTAGGACGTGACAATCTCCTATTGTTCGGCGACGAGCTCGACGAGAAAGCGTAGTTGGTTGTTCATGAGTCATCGGGATTTAGCCATCACGTGACTGTAAAAGCGTAAGCTTGATATAACAATCCAAATTATTTTGAGAAGTTTGTTCTGATTTTTTGATATGTCGAACTCAGAGCCCCTAAGTCTCGATCAACTGCAGGTGCTGTTGGCAATCGCGGAAGAGGGCAGCTTCGCGGGTGCCGCGAGGCGCCTCAAGCGAGCGACGTCTGCCGTCAGCTATGCGGTCGATACACTCGAAACGCAACTGGGAGTCTCGCTCTTCGATCGTGGAACGACGCGGCGCGCAAAGCTTTCGCATGCTGGGGCAGCCGTGGTTGCCGAAGCGAAATCGGTCGCGTACAGCGCACAAATGTTGCGCGCCAGAGTCAAGGGATTGCGTGATGGGCTCGAGAGCGAGGTGTCGGTCGTCGTCGACGACATGTTTCCGAGCTACCGGCTTGTCGAGGCGCTCAAGAGTCTTTACACCAAATTCCCGACCGTACCGCTTCGTTTGAAGGTCGAAGCGCTTGGCCAAATTGAGCGCTCGCTGCGCAGTGGCACCGCCGACATTGCGATCGGCAGCACCGTTCACATGAACGACGAAGGTCTGCGAGTGATTCATCTTAAGGGAGTCCGACTCATCCCCGTGGCTGCTCCGGGACATCCACTCGCGCGCGCGGGCCGCGGGAAGTTGGGGGCCACGAGGGAGCATCTTCAACTTGTTTTGACGGAGCAACCGGTCGCTGGCAAGCGCGACTATGGGGTCGTCAGTGTAAACGTCTGGCGGCTCGGTAATCTCGCCACCAAGCATGCGCTCCTGCTCGATGGCATAGGTTGGGGAGGCATGCCGGAGCCGATGGTGCGCGCCGACCTCAACGCTGGCCGACTCGTTCACTTGCAGCTGCTCGATTTTCGGGGCGGCATGTATCCCTTGCAGATCGCGCATAAGAACGAGTCGCCGCCGGGTCCAGCGGGTCAGTGGCTGATCGAGTGCCTGATCAATGAGGATGATCGCGTTAATCGCTGACGATCGATCAAGAATCCCGACAAGAGGGGACAATTCTCGGACGGTCGCACCATCGCGGGTGGCTGCAAGTGGACTGTGCAGGCGCCGCAAAGCGCCAAGCCGCAGACGAACTTGGTGCCGGTCGTGCCGAGCACGTCGCGCAGGACCCATAGCAGCGGCGTGGGGACGTCGATGCTCAGCGCCATTGACCTTGATCGTGAACGCCATACAACACTCCGCGTCGGGGCCGGCGAGCGACGCGCCCATGCGTCCACTTCGCGCGGAGACAGTAGTGCAGGCGTGGCAGTACCTGATTGCAAGGCTTTGCAGTGGATTGGCGTTTTCCGGCATAAACGCACGAGCCAGGTCCGCAATTTCCTTCATCTTGGGGTAGCAGTCCCGTGCCGCAGGTGTCTATGCGCCGGAAAGGGTATGCGGCCGCTCGGGCGATCGTCGATGCGCGGCGGGGCCGGCGTCGGGATACAGGATGAGCTGCGCGTTTCTGAGATGTTTAAACATGAAGTAGGCATTTTTGTCGGGGAGCATAGTATCGTCGCTCCCGCTGACAATAAGCGTGGGCTGAGTGATGGCCTTAAGAATCGAGTGCGAAGGATCTTTCAACGCACACCAGTCGATCAACGCTTTGGCCTGCGGGTCACTCACGGCCTTGCCGCTCTCCGGATCCGATCGACGGTGCGGACGCTTGCGCGCTTAAGAAACGCACGACCTGCAGCCTGGCTGGCCTCGGAGGACGTAAAGAAAAGAGGCAACCTTACATCGGGCGCTTCTTTATGCGAAAACGCCTCCCTGAGTACGTCAAGCAGATGCTCCTCGCCGCCCTGCGGGGTGGTGCCGACCAGAATTAGTTTATGCGCGAGGCCTGAGTTCTTGACCGCCAGGGTCTGTGCAATAAATCCCCCCAACGAAATCCGAGGATGAGTCGTAGTCACGCTACCGGCTCGCCGGCGGATTACTAGTCCGTAACACCACGCTATTAGGTAGTTGAACGACTGCTGAGTTAGCGACCGCAATTCCAACCGCTCCCGCGCCGGCAGCTTTCAAAACAAAGCGCCCCGTAGTTATTGGAGCACTCTCGAAAGTGCGAAAGTGGGGAATCTCCAGCGCTTCGCGGCGTACTCTTGTGCGTTCGGTACCCTATGATTGACCATTGTCGCGATCTTGAAGCACGGCTTCTAAGACTACTGAGTGCCGACGATCCATAACGACTCGATACGCAGCATTTAGGTCGCTTATCTCCTTCTGATATTCCCAGGGGATCTTTGTGCCCTCATTCCACTCGTGCTTAGGATCGTATTTGTCGCGTATCGCTTTATGCATTGCCCAGGAGTCATCACGCAGAGGTGCATCAGCATCTAGCCGTTTCGTGTCGCCACGCTCGGAAACGATGCGACAGGTTCAGGATGTCTGGCTTGAGTCGCAGGCTCGCGGTGGGTGCCGGTATTCTTCGGTACGATCTGTAGGACGAGACGACTCTTGCCCTCTCGAAGATCCGGTTCCTTCCAGTTTGTTTCCCGAAATCTTGGGAGCAGGGAGCAGGCGCGATATCCGCTAGTACCATGCGGCATGCCGCACAAACGGTGTGCGTGCCACGAAGCTGCAGATTGCGGCGCGGCATGAAAACACTGACTCAAATTGCCAAAGAGATTCGACCGGGCTCGGTACGGGTAATTATTATCAAGCTAGCGTTCGGGGGCGATTCGATGAGAGGAGCGGCCTGACCACCGGTGACAGACCCCCGGCTGCACGTCGACGGCGCATATTCTCCCGGTCGGCCAACTTAACTTTAAAAGCTCAGTAGCGATTTCAGCTTTCTCGCTTGACGCCGAGAAATGTCCACTCGTTTTCCATTGGTCAACCTGACCAATAGCCGACCCCCGGATGCACTTTCAAGACTCTCGATGCAGCTAAAATTGATGATGTGGTAACGGCTCGCACGGAAGAAGGAAGTTGGATTCAGCCGCTCTTCTATGCCCGAGAGCGACCGATAGATTAGTGGGGCGTTCGTTCCGAAATACAAGCGAGTGTAATTCCCCTCTGCCTCCATCAGGACAATATCGCAGAGGCGCACGATCCAGCAGCGATCTCGATCTCTGACAAAGAGTTGATTGAGGCCGGCGCTACCTTTCGCGTACAGGGGTAACAATCCAGCTGCCGATGCCAAGGCCTTCTCTGCACGGACCAAGGCAGCGGCGAGGCGTTCTGATGACACTGGCTTGACCAGATAATCTAGGGCGTTGTTCTCAAAAGCCCTCACTGCATATTCATCATAAGCCGTCGTGAATATGACTATCGGCACGTCTTCCAGCCTCTCAAGCAGATCGAATCCGCTACCACCAGGCATTTCGACATCCAGGAAAATAACATCCGGAAAGGATTTACGGATAGCGTGGAGGGCTTCATCCGCACTCCCCGCCTCGCCCACAACCTCCACTTCCTCATGCGGCCTGAGTACACGGCGCAATGCATTCCGCGCCAGGCGCTCATCGTCAACGATAAGAGCTTTCACGATCCAATCCTATGTGACCTGACGGGTATCACCAATATTGCACGCACATTGTGTTCGTCGAGAGTGGCTACGGTCAGCGACGCGCCGTCCCCGTACATTAGACGCAGCCGTTCCCTCGCGTTTTCCAGGCCCACACTCGCCGAGTCTTCGGTAGCGACCATAAAGGTCCCCGTATTGATCACTTCGATCCGCAATTCATGTTCGAGGACGCGAGCGGCAATCGAGAGCGCGCCCCCGTTTGGCAGCCGTGCTATCCCATGCTTTACGGCATTCTCAGCCAGAGTTTGCAAGAGCATGGGCGGTAGCTGCACGCTCAGACTTGCGGGTTCGATATCGAGACGCACCTGCAAGCGCTCTTCAAAGCGAACCTTCTCCAACAAAAGATAGTCCTCGACTGCGCCCAACTCTTCCTTGAGTGAGACGGTCTCGACGCGCCCCGCGCGAAGAGTGTAGCGCAGCAATTCGGACAGACGAACTACAACTTGCTTTGCGCGGTCCTTGTCCTCATCGATGAGCTCCAGCAGACTCGTTAGACAGTTGAAAAGGAAGTGCGGATGTAATTGGGAGCGCAGAGCGCGGTATTGTGCAACCTGAGCTATGAGAGCAAGTCGTAGGGCTTCCATTTCCGCAACTCGCCGTCTCCGTACTTCGGTCGCGCTCAGAAAGACCGCGCACCAGACGGACACGACGAGCACAGCCTGGAAATAGTGAACGAGAAGCAGCCATCCGGGCTCCACTTCAAAGTGCTTGCGGAGCAACAGAACACTTGCGGCGGTGCGCGCCGCGTACATTACAAAAGGGATCACCAAAGCCGCGACCGCTAGTGGAAGGACCAGTTTGGGGATGGTTTGCCAGCGGCGCCGATTCGCACATGTTCTCAGGAGGTGAGTTCCGAACATGCCGGTACTGCACCACACTGCAACCAGCACCGCGGCATCTGATCCTCGGTTGGGATATAGCAAATACTGCACAACGCCGTAAAAACCCCATCCGCATAGTTGGCTGAGGTAATAAGCTCTGTCACTGGCGATTACCTGCTCGCCCGCCGTCGCGTCACTCACCTCAAGATTTTCAAGCGGAAGCACGGTGCAGTGTCCTGGCAGCTTCTAACATGTGGATTTCGTCGTCGCGGCGACCAAAGTGGCGCGCGTGCGGCTGCAAACCGGCGCGCATCTTGGTTCGGTTTGGCAGCCTCGAGGGGCGGCGGGCGTGTCGATCTCACCCCAACCAGTGCTTCGCGCACGACCTGCCCCCGCTGACCCGCTTCCAAAAGTCCACCTCCGACTCCGCGGCTTAGATTCTAGGCCCTTAACCACTCAAAAGCGGCAAACATTGCAAACCGCTCAACGTGCGCGCACTGGCCGCTCGCGAAGGTTGTGCCTTTCTGTCGATTACCTTCAAATAAAAGCCGTTCGTCCGCTCACTAAGCCGCTCTTCCTAAACTGCGGTGCGGGTCTATATCAGCGATAAAACTCGCACAACAATGCCAAGCACCATCGGGGGTAGGAAGTGGACAGGCGACCGTTCAGCCTCGTAGATAGCCGCTCGTCCTAAATTTGAGTTCCGCCGTCATTCTGCTGGCTACGATGTCGGTCGCGCACGAACGACACAGCCCGCGATGGATAACCTGACGACCGAGCTTGCTACTCTACGTATCAATCGAAGTGCCGACAGCCGCCGCTGGCGGTGGCCGCGTATTGCTTTAGTGCTCGTTATGCCCGTGGCCTTTGCTTTGTACCTGATCTGGCAGTGGCTGGCACCCCGAGAAATTCAAACCATTCATCCGACTGTACAGAGCTTCAGCGCCGCCACAGGAGGTATCTCCGTGCTGACGGCTTCCGGCTACCTGGTCGCCCGCCGCAAGGCCGTGGTGTCCGCGAAGATCCAGGGTCGGCTCGCGGAATTGCATGTGGAAGAAGGTAGCTGGGTCAAAGAGGGACAAGTGATCGCCCGCCTCGACAACGCAGACTACGAAGCTCAAGTCGAGGTAGCCCGCGCTCAGCTGGAACGAGCGGAAGTGGACCTGGCGGAACAGCAACGGGAATCGCGACTGGCCCAAAGTCTGGCACTGACCGGGGTCGTCTCTCGGGACCAGCGTGACTCGACTCTGAGTCGGGTTCGCGTCGCGGAGTCTGCACTCTCTCAGAGCAAGGCGAACCTTGCACTGAGCCTAGCGAGTCTGCAAAACACGTTCATACGGGCCCCTTTTTCCGGCGTCGTTGTCAAGAAGATGGCAGAAGTCGGTGAGAGTGTTGCACCGATTCCTCCCGGCGTAAATCTCTCGACTTCATCAGGTGCAATCGTAGCGATCACCGACATGGCGACGCTCGAGGCTGAAGTCGATGTCAGCGAATCCAATGTCGCCAGACTAGAGCAAGGCCAGCCCGCTGAAGTATCGGTGGAAGCCTTTCCTGACCACGTGTATCGGGCTCGGCTTCGGCAGGTAATCCCTACCGCCGATCGTACAAAGGCCACCGTCACTGTGAAAGTGGCACTGCTAAATCCTGACACCAATCTTAAGCCTGAAATGTCGGTGAAGGTCACTTTCTTTCAAGAACCCAAAGGCGGGTCTTCGCCATCAGTGCGGGCCGCGCCCATCATCAGGGTTCCTAAAGATGCCCTCGCCTCGAGGAATGCCAGGACTGTAGTTTTTGCAGTAGGCGCCGATGAAACGGTCCATGTGGTAGCTGTGGTTACAGGTGGTGAGTACCAGGATGACGTGGTCATCAAGCAAGGCTTGACCGGAACGGAAACGTTGGTAGCGCACCCGCCCAATGGTCTTACGGACGGCGAGCACGTGCGAGTTAAGAGCTAGGACACCCGCCAGTGGCACAGCCCAACATCCCGTCTTCCGCAAGTCCGGCGGCCGTAACGCTGCAGCATGTGCGCAAGGTATATGACCGCGACAATGAGCAAATCGTCGTGCTGAACGACATTGATTTATCCGTGCCGACCGGTGAGTTTGTGGCATTGATGGGTCCATCGGGCTCCGGCAAAACCACACTTCTTAACCTTCTAGCGGGGATCGATAGGCCGACCTCTGGAGCAGTGATCGTCGCGGGAACTGATGTGACAAGACTCTCCGAGGGCGAACTTGCCAAGTGGCGCAGCAGAACGGTGGGCTTCATCTTTCAGTTTTACAACCTCATTCCTGTTCTAACGGCGGTGGAGAACGTCGAGTTGCCCCTCATGCTGACCTCGCTCTCGAGAACAGAGCGCCGAGACCGCGCCTTAACCGCTTTAAAGATCGTGGGTTTGGCAGACAGAGCCCGGCACTATCCCCGACAGCTCTCAGGTGGTCAGGAGCAACGCGTCGCAATCGCTCGCGCTTTCGTCACCGATCCCGCTGTCCTGGTGGCCGATGAGCCCACCGGTGATCTCGACGCTCGCAGCGCAGAAGAGACCCTCGATCTGCTGCAGACGCTCAACCAGGAATTCGACAAAACGATTGTCATGGTCACTCACGATCCTCGCGCCGCGGAGCGGGCGCATTCCCGAAGACACCTGGACAAGGGTGTACTAGTCAAGACGTAAAATGAGATTTTTGCCATTTATATTGAGGCATTTGCGCCGCAATTGGGCCCGCACCAGCACCACTGCAGCCGCAATAGCGCTATGCATCTTCTTGTTCTGTACGTTGCAAACCTTTGTAGCGTCATTGACCGGTTTTCTAATGCAAGGAACGACCAGACTGGTCACTCGCCACAACGTCAGCCGTGCCTTCAGAATGCCGAACTCGTATGAGGCACAGATCGCCGCGGTGCCGGGCGTCAAGAGGGTCGCCGCGGCCAATTGGTTCGGGGGAATGCGCGACCTGAGTAAGCCCGCCGATGTCTTCACAAATTTCGCCATTGAAGCCGACAGCTTCCTCGCCATTTATCCGGAATTCATTCTGACCGATGAGGAGAAGCAGGCTTTTCTTAATGACCAACGTGGCTGCATCATTGGCCGCGCCCTGGCCGAGAAATTCAACTGGAAAGTCGGCGATGCGGTGGAGTTGGTAAGCAGCGTTTCGGATTATCGGACTTCCGCGCCACTGGATTTTGTCATCAGTGGGATCTACCACACCGATCAGGTGCGATATCCAGGCACTAACGACGCGCTACTTTTCTTCCATTACAAATACTTCGACGAAGCCACGGGTAGAAAAGCCGGGGTTGCCACATACCGCGTGGAAATTGCCGATCCCGGGCAAGTCGGGGCGATCAGTCAAGCCATCGATACCCTTTTCGAGAACAGCGATGCTCAGACGCATACGGAAACGGAAGCGCAGTACCGGGCCAGTCTCGGCGTTCTCGGCGGCAATCTGGTTCTCCTTCTCAACGGGATTGCCTTGACGGTGATGTTTACAATCCTGTTCGTGACGGCAAATACGATGAGTATGGCCGTTCGTGAGCGGCGAACCGAAATCGCGGTTTTGAAGACGCTAGGCTTCCCGAGTCGGTTTGTAATGTGCCTAATCTTGAGTGAAGGTGCGATTTTGGGCGCATTCGGCGCCGTAACGGGACTGTTGCTGGGGCGCTTTCTTCTTGACGCCCTACCGAACGTACCGCTTATTGGAGATCTGATTCAAAGTTTTCCACGGATGAGTCTACCTCGGGCGATCGCGATTGGAGGAATCGCAATTGGCGTACTGCTGGGCTTAACGGCTGGTCTGATTCCGGCAGTTCTCGCGTATCGAGCAAGAATCACGGAGCTCGTGAGGCCGACATAGATCGTGCTGCCACTCTCTTACAACATCAAGAGCATCGCGATCCGTTGGAAGTCGGCTCTGCTAGCCATCATCGGCATCAGTCTGGTGGTAGCGGTGTTCTTATGTCTGCTGGCGATGGCCAGCGGGTTTCAGCTTGCGTTACGCGCGACCGGAAGTACCCTGAACGCGCTCGTCTTGCAGGAAGGCTCGCAGTCTGAGCTGTCTTCGTCATTCCCGAAGGATGCCGGTGACCGGGTCGCAGTGGACCGGCGGATCGCCCGTGGCGTCGATAGCAAGCCACTTGTGTCGCCAGAGTTGGTGACAATCGTTGCCCTTCCAAGACGTGCAGACGGCGAATTGAGCAATGTCACTGTACGCGGCGTCACGCCGGCGGCCTTTAACGTTCGCAACGGGCTTCGCATAATCGAGGGCCGCAACCTTAAACCCGGGCTGTACGAAGTGGTCGTCGGTAGGGGAGTCCAGGCGCGCATCCGCGGACTCGAGGTGGGCCAACGCATCAAGATGATGAAGCGCGAGTTCGATGTTGTCGGTGTTATGGACGCTGATGGCAGTGCATTTGACAGTGAAATCTGGGGCGACTTCGACGCGATGGGATCGGCGTTCAATCTAGCGGGGACTGAAAACTCGCTGACGTTGCGCCTGGCCGATCGAAGCAGCATGCCTGGGTTTGACAAAGAGCTTAGGGAGAACCCACAAGTGCAGTTGCAGATGAAGTCGGAACGGCAATACTACGAAGACCAAGCCGGCGCGTTGACCGGGTTCCTGCGAGCTCTGGCCATCTTTGTCTCAGTCGTAATGGGTACTGGGGCGGTGTTCGGGGCGATGAACACGATGAATGCGATCGTTGCGGCTCGCAGCCGAGAGGTCGGGACCTTACGTGCGCTGGGATTCTCCAGAGCCATTATCTTGTCAGCCTTTGTACTTGAGGGATTGACTCTCGCGCTTGCGGGCGGCGTCATCGGATGCATCTTGTCCCTGCTGGTCAACGGACTGCAGGCCACCACGACTGCGAATATGGGCGAGATCGCGTTCGCCTTTCGTGTTACGCCCCTTAATCTGGGGTACGGCCTCACCTTTGCCGCCACGATGGGCGTCATTGGAAGCCTCCTGCCCGCGTTCCGAGCTGCTTGGCTACCCATCGCGGTTGCTCTGCGCGAAGCATGAAGCAGCCCGCTCGGTAGCCCGGGGACACCCCCATTCTCCTACCGCCGATCCCGTCCACAGACCGTCCATCATAATTTGCCCACACCACATATCCGGCGTGCATACCATTTCGAAGCACACAAAACGCAATCGCTTCATCAATTACTGCTGTTAGGTTTTAAACATGTCTCGTGGACGTTTCTTGTGCCCAGATCGGCGACGGCCTGCTCTTCTGACTTTTTTTCTCGTTGTACTTACATCCACCACCTGGGCCGCGACGCGACCCCCAACCATTGATGAACTGATCGGGCTACAAAGCCCCGCGGCGCCCGTGATCTCTCCCGACGGACGCTTTGTCGCCTACACCCTTAGGCAACCGAATTGGACCGATAACAAATACGAAACACAAGTCTGGCTGACAAGTACTCAGTCAGCCAGCTTGATCCAGCTCACGAACTCCAAGGGAGCTAACTTCGCGCCGGCCTGGTCGCCCGATGGACGTTGGCTTGGGTTCCTTTCCGATCGGGACGGCACCGTGCAGGTCTATGTCATTTCGCCGCTCGGTGGTGAAGCTCGAAAAATCACCAATTCGCCCACGGGTGTCGTGCAATTTGGCTGGTCGCCGAATGCCAAGCGAATTGCGTTTACGATGCCCGATCCGGACAGTGAAGAAATGAAGCGCCGGCACGAGAGGTACTCGGACTTCGAGGTAGTGCAACACGACTACCGGATGAATCACCTATGGTTCGTCGACGTAACCACAGCGAGCGTTCAACGAGTCACTCAAGGCAATGAATACACGGTGGACTCCTTCTCCTGGTCTCCAGATGGAAAGAAATTGGCATTTGATGCCCGGACAGCTCCCACCCTGTCGGCGGACCCTACATCAAATATCTACATATGTAACCTCGACGACGGCTCCGTGAAGAAGTTGATTGATGAACCGGGTCCCGATAGAAATCCTCAGTGGTCACCCGACGGCAGAGCAATAGCCTTTGAAACTGTCCTGGGTCGTCCGAATTTCTTCACGCAGAACATTCACGTTGGGCTGATGTCGGCTGAAGGCGGTCAAGTCGCAGACCTCACACCAGACTTTGATGAGCGCGCTTCGCTTATCGCTTGGGGTCCGGGCGGTGTCTATTTTTCGGCCGAGCAGAGGACCGCCGCTTACTTGTTTGTCGTAGATCCCGCGAAGCGCAGGGTCCAGCAAATCAGTCCGCAAAACGGCGCTGTCTACACATCCTTCAGCTTCACGGCAGATTTCAAACGGCTTGCATTCATTGAGGCCGACTCCACACATTATCCTGAAGTCTATGTCTCGCCCCTTCGGACTGTCACGCCGAAGAAGCTGACTGACTACGCCCGCCAACTGAAGGATTTTACCCTCGCAACGAGAGAAGTGGTCTCCTGGAAAAACTCCGGCGGCATTCCAATTGAAGGGGTGCTCATGAAGCCGCCGGACTTTGACCCGACGAAGAGCTATCCGCTTCTAGTGATGATACACGGCGGTCCCGGGGATACGACCTCGCAGGCTGCCCTCGGACTTGATTCCTATATCCGCTACTATCCAACCGAGATTTGGGCAGCGAAAGACGCATTAGTCCTGAAGCCGAACTATCGGGGGAGTGCGGGGTACGGCGTGGGCTTCCATCGCCTTACTGTGCGCACGGTAGGAGCGGGAGATTACGATGACATTATCTCGGGCGTTGACTACCTCGTCGCAAAAGGGTGGGTTGACAAGGATCGGGTCGGCGTTATGGGCTGGAGTTTCGGCGGCTTTATTTCAGCTTGGATCGCGACCAATAGTGATCGCTTCAAAGCGATTTCTGTTGGGGCTGGAGCCACGGACTGGATCCTCTTAGATGCAGCAACCGACATGCAGGAGACCACGCGGCAATATCTGGGCGCAAGTCCTTCGACCGATCTTGAAATCTATCGGAAGAGTTCACCGATCACATACGCCAAACAAGCCAAAACACCGACCATGATCCAGCATGGAGAGTTCGACCCGCGTGTCCCCATTGGAGATGCGTATGAGCTGTATCAAGCCCTTACGGACCAGGACGTCCCAACACGGTTCTACCTATACAAGGGTTTTGGCCATAGCATTACGAAGCCGAAGGGTAACCGCGCCGTCATGGAGCATAACCTGAACTGGTTTAATCACTACCTTTGGGGCGAGCCGGATGAAGAGACCTCAAAATGAATTGCATGTACACCTCTGACGCGATGGAGTGGACCTGCCCCGCTTCAGTGGACGGGTATCCGTCTTAGTTGATTGATCTTGGTCTTCGATTCCTCCATTCATGTTACACCCGCAGCGCAGTCTGCCGCCGCAGGCGGCAGAAGCTTCATGGTTCGCTCCGACCATTTGTCAGGCGTCTCGCGCAAGAAGCCGCCACCATTGTGAAATGAAATCCGGGTCAATCACTACTTCGCCGGCAGAGCCTACAGAGTATTCCCCCTTTGGGGCGACCTCAAAAGACTCCGTAGACGGAGGTAATTGAAGCGTCTCTCCGGCGTGATCAGCCTCAAGCGATATGACAATGCCCTTGGTCGGATGGACACTCGAGACGATCCCAACAAGTTGCTCCTCGCGTTTAAGGGTGCCTCGGAAGTCCTCGTACTTGATACCAACTAGGACCCGTTTCCCGATCAGTCGTGCAGCAAGCGCCGGGTCGAAGCGCGTCCGACCGTCGTCAAAGCTCGGAGGATGCTTCAACACGAGAGAGGCTCTAAGTTGATGCGATGCGAACGATCATGCGCTCGCTCGTAGTTGACTGGTGAGCGGTAGCCGATCGAGGAATGGCGACGATGAGGGTTGTACCATCCTTCGATCCATTCGAACACAGCCATCTTGGCTTGCGCCTGGCTTTGAAAGCGGCGCCGACTCAACAGCTCGCGCTCGAGCGTGGCAAAGAAGCTCTCGGCCATGGCGTTATCATAAGCATCACCGACCGAGCCCATTGAGGGCATGACGCCGGCTTCTCGACAGCGCTTGCCGAATGCGTAACTGGTGTATTGGCAGCCGCGATCCGAGTGGTGAATTACAGCGCTCGGTTGCCGCCGCGTGATCGCCATCTCCAGCGCCTGCAGAATCAGTTCCGTGCGCAGGTGTGTCTCCATCGCCCATCCCACGATCTTGCGCGAATACACATCCAGCACCATCGCCAGGTACAGGAACCCGGACCAGGTCGGAAGGTAGGTGATATCGGCCACCCACAAACGATCTGGACCTGCGGTGTAGAAGCGCCGCTCCACCAGATCCACCGCAGGCCTGTCACGCGGATCGGCCTGCGTCGTGACGATGTAACGGCGCAGTGTCGCCCCACGAAGCTGTGCCGCACGCATCAGCCGTGCCACGCGCTTGCGGCCAACGCGGATGCCGTGATCATCGGCCAGTTCCGCATGAATGTTCGGCGATCCATAGGTGCCGCGCGAGCGGCGGTGGATCGCTTCGATCTTGCCGGTCAACCACAGATCATCTCGCTCACGTGCGCTCATCGGCCGATCGCACCACGCATAGAACCCGCTCCTCGATACTCGCAGCAATCGGCACATGAGCCCAACCGAGTGGGTGGCCTGGTTCGCCTTCACGAACCCGAAGAGCGCTTCGAGGTCCCGCTCTCGGTCGCGAACCAGGCCGCGGCTTTTGAGAGAATCTCCCGCTCTTCCTTGAGCTTGCGGTTCTCGCGCCGCAGCCGCGATAGCTCCTCGCGCTCCGTGCTCGTCAAACCGCCGTCGCCACGCCCTGCGTCACGCGCATCCTGCTTGACCCACAGCGCGATGCTCCATGCCGTGGGACCAAACTCCTTCGCCAGTGATGCCGCCGTGCGTCCCGAGCGCACCAAATCCACCATCTGCCGCTTAAACTCCGGCGCGTATCGAACCGTCTTGACCGCCATGAAATACACCTCCAAGTCTAACGTTGAGGTGTCCACTAAAGCGGGTCAAGTCCAGGAGTTCGCTCTCTGAGAGCGCGTGGCTGGGTAGAATTCACTCAGTTCTTCCAACTAGCCTTCGTCTTCAGGTACTCCTCGCTGCGCTTTGCGTCTAGCGGCCTTGGAGATAACCTCTCACCCCGTGGGCACAGTGATCGCCACAATAGCTCCCGGGGGCCGAATTGCCGAGGAGTCGAAGGACGCATAGGCGCCATAAAAATTATCATCAGCATCGAGGCAGGCCCCGACCAAATCCCAAAAAAATGCGAAAGCCCGTTGGTCATTCCGTGCAAATTCAGTGCAGTGACTAACTCCGCACGACACTCCTGCGCGCACGTGGCCGCAAGCTGCGTGATACCTGACAACTAAGGAATCAAGAGCTTACCGACTCGGCCAAAGTGTGGCCAGGAGTGGCTAGGAGTGGCTGCTCGGACCTACACTTTCGAAGCCGTTGCTCTGCTCGTTTCCAAGTTCCCCCGGAATTTGTGGTGCGGATGCTAGATCGTTTCGTCAGGTTGTCGGCATCGATTGCGACGTCTTGACGTTATAACGTCTCAGCTCCATAATGCTCTAATGGATAGCCCGAAGCGCGCCACCGTCTACTTCTCGTCCGACATACACAAGGCTCTACGCCTTCGCGCCGCCGCGGCTGATCGTTCCATCTCCGACATGGTCAACGACGCCGTTCGGATCGCTCTGGCTGAGGATGCGACCGACCTTGAGTCTTTCATGGAACGTCAGAACGACAAGAGTATCTCCTTCGAGACCTTCGTGGCCGGTCTGAAGCGGCGTGGCCGGATATAGGCTTCTCCTAAAGGGCTCGGCAGCCAAGGAAATCGAAGCCGTCGGCTCGAAGGAAGATCGTCGCCGAATCGTCGAAAAGATCGCAGGGCTTGCGTCGAACCCCCAGCCCCACAACTCCGAGAAGCTCGCTGGCTACGACGACCGATACCGGATTCGTTTAGGCCACTATCGAATCGTTTACCTCATCGTTGACTCTCGCCGAGAAGTCACGATATTTAAGGTAGGACATCGAAAGGATGTCTATCGCAGGTGACGCAGAATAATCCAGCATCAGCGGTCACATCCTGCGCGCCAATGTGCGAGGTCGGTCATTTGAGCTGTTTTCTAAGGAAGCGCTCGTTGAGCGACATCCCAATTTATTAGCCTACCCTGGGGTTCAATGGCACTGCGAAGTCGCGCGAGAAGCGATCTTTCGTCTGTTGTGTATGAATCGAAGTCGGGACAACTTCTAATTCACGAGCCCGAATTTCTTCGCTGGTATCTGGGATTGACAGGCCGGTCAAAGCCTCGCGCGTCCCGTGTTCTGCGTCGTAGTACCGGAATTTCAGTTCGCGGCTTAAATCGACATAAAGAATTGATTTCGATGGGTTTTCCGATCTCGAATTGCTCGGGACGATCTTGCAAACAGTTCGAATACTCGCGGCGGGAAGGTTCAAAATCTGAAGGGGCAACTTCGGCTTGTCGTCAACGCGGCGGCTGCGCGCACTTCAACTTATGATTCGTCTATGACTTCACCCAAACAAAACGCCGACTTCGCGAGCCGCATGAGGCGCGCGCGAAGCTAGGCCAGCGACGCAGCCTACGCGCCTAAGTGCAGTCCGCACACCCTCGTCGGATGCAATCCTTCGGGTATTTCAGCCGCAGGCCCATTCTTTATTGACGGCTTTGCACACCAAAGCGTATCTTCTCATTCAACTCTAATAAACATGGGTGCGCGGTCTGCTCAAAACCACCGATGCTCTACGGTACGCAGCAGGCCGCTTTCGATAGGGCTATGTCAAGGACACAAAAAAATAAACGTACAAATGAGGGATTGGCGATGACTACTACTTCGAATTCACCATCGATCATTGGACTCTGCGTGGCGGCAATAGCCGCGGTGCTCATCGCGGCACCCGAAAGCCGCGCGCAATCGGAAGCTACGATCCCGCCACCGCTGTCGTTTCCCCGGGCGCAGTACTTTATGAACAATCCGGAGGCGTGGAGCCAGTTCCTATCGGAACTGCCGCAGGGTCCCACGGCGCAGTCGGAGGCGGCGGCCCAGGCCGTGCCGCCGACGTTCGGCGGAACTTGGACTACGGTGACGACCGCGCCCGCGGCTCTTGCCAACCCGCTGCTGCTGACCGACGGCACCGTAATCGCCTCGGCTGTCGACGCACCTCAATGGTTCAAGCTGACCCCCGACATCAACGGTAGCTATGCCAACGGAACCTGGTCGAAGATCGCCTCTTTGCCAGTGATCGACGGTACGCAGTACGCACCTCTGTATCACTCCTCCGCGGTACTGCCCGACGGCCGCGTCATTATCATGGGCGGCGAATACAACGGTGGCAACACGCCCGTTTGGACCAACATGGGCGCTATCTACGATCCGGTCGCCGATGCGTGGACCGCCGTAGCGCCACCGCCGGGCTGGAGTTACTTTACCAACGGAACCGGAGTGATCGGCGACTCTGAGAGTGTCGTTCTGGCCGACGGCACGTTTATGCAGGCTGCTTGTTGTCTGCTCCCCGACGGAGATGCGCTGCTCGATGCGGCGAGCTTGACCTGGAACAACACCGGAGCGCCGAGGCTTGGAAATTTCTACCAGGATGAGCAAGGCTATAATTTGTTGCCTGACGGCAAGGTCCTAACAATCGACATCTGGACAGACTTCGATTTCAACACCTTCACCTCCAGCGGGAATCCCACCAACGCGGAGCAATACGAGCCCAAGTCGGGCCTCTGGGTAAGTGCCGGCAACACGCCGGTTTCGTTGGTCGATTCCTATGAATGCGGCACCTTTGAGATTGGACCCGCCGTGATGCGCCCCGATGGATCGCTGGTCGCGTTCGGCGGCAACACGGGGTGTGGTAAGGAGACCGGATCCAAGGCGGATCCCACGGCGATTTACGATACCGGTGCGGGCACTTGGAGCGCGGGGCCAAACGTGCCTGCCGTGTGCGGCACGGCGGGGACGAGAAATTGCGATCTGGCCGATGCTCCAGCGGCATTGCTGCCGAATGGCAATATTCTGTTCGCCGCGAGCGCGGGGTACGGTGGCGCGCCGACCCATTTCTTCGAGTACACCAAAAATGATGTCATCCATCAGGTGGCTGACACGATGTTCTACTCTACAAGTTCCGGCGCCTACTACTACAACTTCCTGGTGTTGCCAAACGGTC
>Ga0302179_10000958_pt1 | contig 17962 bp, 22 predicted proteins | sample I_Palsa_E3_1_FD_198788 | JGI IMG/M metagenome (GOLD analysis project Ga0302179, IMG submission 198788) | Peat permafrost microbial communities from Stordalen Mire near Abisko, Sweden - I_Palsa_E3_1 | ecosystem: Environmental > Terrestrial > Soil > Palsa > Peat permafrost | place: Sweden...
AGGGTTTGGAGTGTCGAGCAGCTGCGGGACAAGGGAGTCGCGTTGAGGATGGAGGGAAGGGGACATGAGGCGAGTGTTGATGCACTAGATGTGAGAGATGGGAAGGTTCTGAGTGCCAGTGCCGATGGGAGTCTCAAGTTATGGTCGTTGGATCCCGAGCAAGGGGTATCGCACGACGAGTCCACCAGCACCAGCACCACTTCATTGAAACGTAAGAAACGACGAACGCAGATAGACCATCCTATAAAGGTACACCCATCCTCTCTCTTGTTTTTTGTTACTTGCTTACAATAGTCCTGTCTCGCTACATTTGCTCCTTCCCAGGGCCTTCCGCTAACAGCCGTCACGTTCCACACGACAGACTCGTCCATCGCATACTCCGCCTCCCTGTCAAGCCACCTCCACACCCACGACCTCCTCTCCCCCTCCGCCTCCTCCTCGGCCCCCTCCCCGCCCATCCACTCCACGCCCTTCCCCTCCCCGCTCCTCTCGCTCCTGGCCATCCCCTCCCGCGCACCCCTCATCCTCGGCACCACCGCCGGCACAATCCACGTCCACGACCCCCGCGCGCCGACCATCTCGACGGCCGTCCTGCGCGGCCACAGCGGCTTTGTCGTCTCGCTTGCTGCGTCTCCGCTCAGCGAGCATATGTTTGCCAGTGGCGCGTTCGATGGCGCTGTCAGGCTGTGGGATGTGCGCAACCCGGCGGGGAGTGTCTTCACTTTGAATCGGCAGCGGGAGGGGAAAGTCTTGGCTGTAGATTGGAATGCGCATGGACTGGTGGCGGGCGGACAGGATGGGATGCTGGATATCTGGAGCGATGTTCCGGGCGTGGCACAGACGTAGATTATCTTACTTATAATAGAGATATAATAAATCAGAGCTGCTGAATCTGAAGTATGCAATTCTCCGATTGTGATTGTGATTGTGTGTATCTCCGTTGAAGTTATCATGTATGTTAATCACCCTGCTTGGTTGTTACTTCTTGTCGGGTAGAGACCGGTACATCATGAGATGGAAACGCTGAAGCGAAGGGCTGGGTGCTGTCCGGAGCAAGTCGGTTGTCGTTGTCAGACACTTTCAGAGCAGACAGCCTTCCATGTCTGTCGCCAAACAAACCGCTCAAGAACCATCCATGCGAAGAACATGTAGTATAGATTCCCTTCCACTTCACTATATTGATTACACGATGCTACAAAATCGCCAACTTCAAATTCACCCAATCGCATCCAAAACCGCCTGCGCACTCTCCGCGTCCTCAGACCGCACACTCAACTTGAGCACAACCCCACTCTTCTGACTAAACGCCATCTTCGCCAACGCAACGACTTTACTCCCCATAATCGTCCGTCCAGACAACTTCATCGTATGCGTTGACGGCGACGCAGCGGAATCAGTCCCCTCCAGGGCCTGCAGATCAAGCAGCTCCCGCAGCGTGGAAATCGCTTCTACAAATCAGTATCAGGTCCCGCAGGGGGGGGGGGCCACGGGGGGGGGGGGGGGTGACCTTGGATGGATTTCATGGACGAGAGCGTGAAGGTGCTGCTGACTTCGTTGTGTGCGCCATAGGAATCCCACGTGCCTTGGAAGTTGCCTATATATGTCGGGAGGAAGTAGTCCCCCGGGGTGATGGCAAGGGTATCTACTTCGTACTCGTCGTCGTAGCCTTGTTCTTCGGGCTCCCCGGTGTCGAGATCGATTTCCTTGGATGTGAATTTCAGGACATTGTTGAATGTAGCTACATCGAAGCTGTCGGAGCTGGATCGCGCGAAGGAGACGTAGATTGTCGCGGGGGCGGATTGAGTGATTGCCGCGGCGGGGATAATGAATTCTTCTACGAGGCCGCATTCTTCGTCTTCCGCCAGTGATAGCATCGTCACATTCTCTAGCACCGTATCCGGCAGAGTATTAGATACGTCAAACTAGTATTAACCCCTGTCGTCGTCGTGAAAGAAGTACCTGAAGAACAAGATGTTCCTTGAAAATATGTTTGGTAGCAATGACGGAATACTCCGTTTCCTTCTCGGTCAATTCAACGGGATGGAAACTGCTTTTAAGGAGCGTGCCGAATTCCTTGAACTCTGCGATCTCGCTGAGAGTCGCTGCATATTTCTGGGATGTCGATTCGGTTGACGCAGTCGCTTGTTGAGCGGCCTTGGAGACTTCTGACTTGCTCGTGGGGGTTGGCGTGGACTCAGTTAATTGACGCAAGATCTGCGCATCGGATTCTTCCTTCGTGACCACGGGAATGACACTGATATCGAATGGTTTACTGAAATCCTCGGTAGAAATATATAGCACGAGGTTCTGTTCCAGAGCAGGTAAAGAATACAACGAATCTAGTTATTAGACACGGAAATTCAAGGGTGATACCATTGTTGATGAATTTCTGTGCAGCTTCCTTGTTGTCCAAGAGTTTCAGGTTCAAAGCTGCTCGGTCGCGGACTTCATCTTCGGGATCGTCTAGACATCGCGTGAGGAGGACTTTAATGCTATTCTTGACGCTTGGGGCAGATCCTTCCCACGCACCGAATTTGGCGAGGGCAGTCACTGCCGCGGCACGAACAATCGCATTCTCCAGAACCACACGATTGTATATATACCGAATAAACCTCGAGGGTCTCTCAGTCTTTGGACCCTCCGTGCCAAGAAGATGTAAAATCCGCACAGCAAGATTATTATACTCGCAATCCTCGATGAACTCACACAAATGCATAAGCGCTACAATCAGCTACGTCCCCTGTCCTACGACGACTAACCTTCTTCACGCGACGCAGGCACATATTTGATTAAATCGAACATTGCCTCGACCACCACGTTTTTGAATTCGAGACCGCCCTCGTCGCGCAAAACACCCGCCAGGAAGGAAAGCATCACGGCTTGTTTGCTGGGGAATTTGAGACTCAGACTGCGGATGGCTTCCACGATCGTGACCTTGAATTCATCGGTGATACTCCCCATGAACCCGGCGATTTCCTTCATCAAGCGGTCCACAGAGGCCTCGTTCCCGGTCTTGAGAAGAGTCGTGATAGCGTACGTTGCGATCGAGTGGTTGGAATCGGAGATCAGGGTCTCGATGTCGGGGTTCAGCGAGTTGACGAGATGGGGATGTGTCGTTGCGAATTGCTGCAGAATTCGAATGGCTGTGAAACGACCGATAAATCGTGGAGACGTAAGGAACAGTTGCAGTAATTGTAGGGCAGGAGAGACTTCCTTTTCAGTCACGTTTTCCATATTGCAGATAGCTCGGGCGGCCTCAAAGTTGACCATATCGCTCTTATGACGGAGCCAGCCCTCGAATAACCTGTGCAGGGGCTCTCTCATACTACGGGTTAGTTAGATACGTCGTCGTGAGGCAATACTTTGGATCTTCTCTCATTACTTTGGACGCAAATCGAATCAACATCACAATGGCCTGTGGACTCTTCAACGTCGTAGTGGATCCCCCTCGCCCCATATCCTGTCCAAACCCTCCCGAAAACTGCTGTATCATCTTCGTCACGGCCATCCTATCCTGCTGTCTCATCAAGTACAACAGCCCCAGTCCATGGTATTGCGTCATAAAACTTGAGGACGAGACCACGGAATTGATAGCATAGCCGGAGGAGGAATCAGATGTTGTCCAGGCGCGGGCCGAGGTGATGGAATCCTGCGTCTCGTTTGTCCAGCGTCGAACGACGTCCTTGGCAAGTGGGAAGAGGTGGTAGGATGAGACGAGTGCGGCAGAGGAGACGGGAGGGAATTTGTCGACGATGGCGGTCTTGATTAGTCGTTCAATTGCTTGCACGGTGGTGCTGTCGATGATCCGGCAGAGCGCTCGAATGGCGTTTGGGCGGTATACCACGTCTGAGGTTGTCGTACAATCCTTCACTACACGGTTGTCAGTCATCATTTCATACAGTGAACATACTAATACTGGAGGTAATCATGATTGTATCCTCAGCAATGCTCGAAAGGTCCTTGATCACAACATAAATCATTTGTCTCAGCGAAACCTACACATCAGCCCTCTCGCACACAAACCAACGGCCGTGGAGTCAAACATCTTTATGTTGAAACAACTTTGTAATCCCAAAGAACAAATCCGTTGCCTCTCTCGTACTCCATACCTCACCACTATCCAACAGACCTAATCCCCGTATTAGCACACGGCAGCGAAAAACAAAATCAATGCAAAACGCGCAGTGGAAGTACATTTTATTTTAGTGAGGATGACGCGACATTTCTTGGGCTGGATGGGAGAGGCATTGAAGGCTCTGGCATCTTGGAAGACTTGTGTCTTGTCGAGATGGAAGAGCGCGCCGGTGTCCTCATCTTTTTTGTCGAAGTTCATTGTCCGCAACCGAGATCGATGTCGTGGCACTGCGTCCGAAGTCGTGTTTTTGGCGGGTGGCTTTAGGGTGCAAATTTGCCTCGTAAGCCGGAATTTACAGTCCAAAGCCACGTTGAAGATGACGAGCAACAAAACAGGCCGACTTCAACGGCGGCAGTCGCTACGAGCAGCAGAAGACGAACACACAAGGTTCTAAAGTGAGCTACAGTTGTTCCTGCGAAGGGTGCGCTCTTCAACTCTCATATTTGCGTCTGCGGTGTCTTCAACTGCCTCCGAATAATCACATCACCCATCAGTAAACACATACATCTACAACACCTCCCCAGGTGAACAGTTTGCACGATGAACTCTCTATATAACCAAGCGTTAAAGCAATCCAATACCTTAAGGAAAGACCTCGATACCTTTGAGTCACAACTATCGCCGTCGACATCTTCAACGGACCCCTTGTCGCCCACCGCCCCTAGCTCGCTGACCGCCCTGCAAGGTTTCTAAGAATCTATAACAGAGTGCGCTGACAGTCAGGCCAAATCCAAGTTGGATTAACGAGTCTTTCCCGGACAGTAGATGATTACAATAACATGGCCAAGCGAGAACTCATTCCCGCAAAACAAGAAAAAGCATATAGGTCCGTCCGTGCTCCATCCCCCTTTCCCTCCCTCCTGGACCTTATTACCATTCATTCGCCACTGTCTTCTTGCCTCGAATGCTAACTAATATCCTAGCCGGGTAAAAGACTTCCGTTCCGATCTCGTGTCCCTGCGCACTAAATTCGACAATCTAAAGAAAGTACACTCCGATTCCGTGCTTGCTCAAAATCGCTCGGAACTCTTTGGTCGCAGACCATATGCCTCGTCAACGCCTGAGAATCCGTACTCGCAAAGTGAAAACCCGTATGGACAGATAAAGACGAATTCGGGGATTACTCGCCAGGAGGGGTTGTTGAGGGAGGATACGTTCTTGAGGAGGACGGAGGGACAGTTGGATGAGTTTATTGGACGGGGGATGGCGGTGTTGGATAATTTGGTTGAGCAGAAGGGGTTTTTGAAGGTACGTTTCGTCGTAATAGGAGGGCCACTATTTCTGTTGTTTTTGGTTCATTGCTTGCTTCTCTTAGTTGCTCTTGCTTACTCTTCCCCCCTTTACTTTACAACTTGCTTCCTTCCTGTTGGTACGTCACTAACAAGTAGGATGCGCAAAGAAAAGTTCTCGACGCAGGCAACACCCTCGGTCTAAGTCGAAATACAATCCGGTTCATCGAACGCCGCACAACCCAAGATAAATACATCTTCTATGGAGGCGCGATATTCACGCTCGTCTGTTTCTGGTATATCTATCGCTGGGCACGGGGATAAAGAGGGGATGATGAATGGAATGTAGATGGGAAACTGGGATAGTGAATTTGGGATACCATCTGCATTTTGTAGCAGGTAGTTTGCAATACATAATGGAATGTCGCGTGTATACAGAAGGACCTGGCCGCCCTGCATGCAGCCCACGTGAAGCCCATTTTGGGCCGCGTCGATCGTCCCTTGCCCACAGCTTCGACCCCGCACACCGGGTGCACCACTTTTGAATTGGAAGCACACACGGCTAATACAGCTGCTACATTGCACGAGTCTCGCAGCACTGTATTATGTTGTCCCAAACGCAGTCTGTACCACAGGAGACACTTGCCTCAGATGGACTTCGCCGCCGAGGCCGACGGAAAGGACGAACAAAACAACATACCTGTTCAGAATGCAATCAATCTTTCAAACGGGCAGAACATCTCCTACGACATGAACGCTCACGTACCCCCCCCTGAACGCAAAGTTCTATCTAACACGCTAGATCGAAAGGAGAAGCCCTTTCCGTGTCCTTATTGCCAGAACCTTTTCTCCAGAAACGATCTGATTAACCGTCATATCAGGAAATTTCATCCGGACGCACCACCCATACACCGCCCCCGAAAACAGAAACAATCCCCCGAAAGTACAGAAACCATTCTCCCCAACAGACCCATGGACAATACTATCCTGCATACCACTCCCGAAGACAAAACGATCCTAGATATCAATGGTTTTGCCTGCATAGACCAGGCTGCTCTCGCTCAATTAGGCGGGTTCGATTTACTCGCCGCAGTATCAGCCTTATCCCCCGACACCACACAATTATCCAACGTCGCTGCCTCGATGGAAACCTCTGAAATGCCCGTCGAAAGAACATGGTTCCAATTCAACTGGTTCAGCGATTTTTTCAAGGACTTGACCGAGGCGGCTGCGTCAGAGAATTTACTCGCGAGGAAACAACACCCGCTGGATGCGCTCGCGTCGTTGTCCCCGGACGGAAACCCGTATGCCGCAAACCGCTGTAAACCCGTCACCGAGGAGGATGTCCTTGCTTTACAGGGACGGCTTCTGGAAATAGATCGGTGGGGCAAGTTACCTCGTGATTTTGCATTGCCGTCGAATAGGAAGATTAATCGGTATCTGATGGCGTTTTTTGGATATTTTAGTCCGCATACTCCAATTGTACATGCTCAATCATTTGAGTTTTCATCTTTCTCACGTACGTGTATCCTTGTGCAATCGGGTTAACGTTAGCGGCTACCTTGTTATCGATTCTGGCGATCGGGGCTATTTATGCGAATGAACGCGAGACGGGCGACAGATTGCATAAGATCTCACGGATTTTGATCGGAAATGTAGAGTTCTTTTACTCTTCTGTCTGATATTAGTATGACGAACGAGTCAAGCCTTCTTCTTTCCAAGATCTTGTGTACGAATTACAAGGTCGAATATTAAACGTTCAATACGGTCTGTTCAGCGGCATCGAGCGCCTTGTAAATCAAGCCATAGCCGCCTTCCCGATCGTTGAACGAGTAGAGTCCCTTTCACATGCCATCTAATACCAGGTCGTCCGAGAAGGACTCTTGGCCTTTGTTGAGGCCGGGACATGGGAAACATGGGTCCAAATCGAGACGTTCAAACGGTACTTCCTGGAACTGGCTTGGCTGAAAGTGCAGGGCTTGTTTTTGGATGATGATCCAGACGTCAACGTACTTGATGTACTCGGATGAATCTGTTGGGATTGCAAATCTCAAGGAATTCAAATGCGACATGCCCTGCACAAACGAACAATGGGAAGCAACAAAGGCAGAATGGCTCCTTTTGCCCCTCTCGGAACCAGTGTGGTTTCCCTCCGCCATGGCCACGATACTCGAAGGCAACCCCGTGCACAACGAGAACCTCTCATCCTTCGCCCTGCTCGCATTACTTGGCGCTATCCTGATCCAGATCGCCACATACGAGCGCCTGACATGGTACAAGCCACCCTGCGCGGATCCCAACTGGGCACTCCAGATGCAAAACACATTACATGCCTGGGAGGAGACTTGGAAACGACATCCGCACGCCAATCCCAACCCATATAGTTCGCCCCACGGACCAATCATGGCAGATACCATTCCCCTTTTGAATACCGCGTACTTCCACATTTATGCCCCGCGACTGTTGCAGCGGATAAAAGATAATCTGATGCAACCGTTGCCAAGAACGCAGATGACGAGAGAGGAGTTTAGTGCCATATTAATGCCACAGTCGGAAACGGAGCGGGATATGATGTTTAGAGCTGCTACTCATGCGGCGCATTCACTTTCTGTGCGAGCGAAGCTGGGGTTCGGACTTGTTGCCAGGACCGCTTGTCTTGATATGGGATTTCATTATGGATATACTGGGTTTGAATCGGGTATTTTTCTACCGTTGACGTGATGATGTGTTGATGGACTAGCAATGATATTGTCGTCATGGAATTGGGTTATAAGTCATTCGCCTGAGCGGCCGGGGGAGGCAGCGTTGAAGGATATTATACGTGAGATATTGCAGGAGATGGAGGAGCAGATGGGGTTCAAGGAGAGTTCTTCTGTTGCCCCGCTGGAGACTGTTCAGAGAATGATGAGTGTTGGGTGGGTGTGGGGATGTATCTTCATCTGGTGACGAGACTGACTGGTAGACCAGGAACAACTACGGCAGTACCTGCTTAATCATGAAGTGAATCTGAGGAAATTTGCATCGGTTGTTGATGTTCTGGAGGATATAAAATAGAAAGCATACAAGGTGTGAAGAGGTGCAATATAATAGGCATCCGCTATAAGACTCAAAATCGGGGGAAAATCCAGCCGCTAGAGCAATCAATTTCAGAAGAAGCACCCCTTAACCATTCTATTTCCAAATGTCAATTCCTCGTTCCAATCTTCAAGTAAGAGACAACTAGGTTGTTAACAACCAATGCAACTGTTTGTATCTACACTCTCGATATCACTATGCAAGCCCATTTACTGATTATAATCACGTAGAATACCCACGAGATGGGTATTTGTGATCTTACCCCTCCGCCGTCCCTTCTTCTTCTTCTCCTTCTCCACAACGACTCTCCTAATCCCTCTTGGATCAACGCTTGCAGGCGTCATTCCCACCTTCTCCAACTCGCCAGGTAAATCGTTTGCTTCAGGAACCTTCAAACCATGATACATCTCCTTGAACTCGTCTGAGATAGTGACATTCAGTTTCGCATCATTGTACCATACCATCCGTGCCACTCCATCTTTCTTCCCACGGATAACCAGAACTTGGCCCTGTTGTTCCAACATTTTTAGGTCCTCTTCGACATTTGGATAGCCGTCTTTGAGTTGTTTGACGGCCAGGCCGGCGCCGGTGGTCTGGTTGGCAAGAGTAGCCAACAAACTCGATGCGTTACGGATATTATGTAGAGGACAAAACTCGTATAGATCAGAGTCGGCATGGTACGTTATTTTGGGATGATTTCGTAGCAGATGCAGAAATGCAGGGGTAATGCTGCTGAGGGAGAGGTAACTGGCAATCTTTTCCGCTGGAATAGGCTCAGTATGGTTCTTGAGATAGTCCACCGCGTATGTAAGCTGAGTGAAGAGATGCTGGCCCATCCCCGTATCTGCTGGCTGAGAATATACTATCGTTGTCTTTTGCCGCTTCTTAGGCGGCGGCTGGGACGGATCGGGAGTGCTGCGAGCGCTGTCGCCGGGAGACGGGGCATACGAGTCCGAAGACGGCGGCTGGAGACGCACCACGGCTCGGGGGAGCACTGGCTGGTTCTGGGCTCGCTGCTTGAACGCTGCATATTGGGCGTCCAGCGAGCTCATGGCGATGGACGGGCAGCGGAATCAGGCGAGTCAGTCTTGGACTCAGACCTCTGCTCAAGCGTTTGATTTACGAGGCTGCGCACCAATTTATGCGGCATTCAGTCAAACCAGGGAAATATCGCGACCACCACGGTCATGTGTTTAATTCCCCAGGCCATTTCTCGTAAGCGACCCGCGGACGCTATCGAAACACGCATGAGCTGGCCAAACACTTTCGCTGAGTCTTTGCAGTAATGAGCAGCCTCAAACAATTCATCAAGTCAGTTCGCGCTGCAAAGACCATAGCCGATGAGCGTACGAGTCCCTGAGCAAGTGGTCTAATTTATTAGGCGCGGTCATACAGAAAGAATCTGCCGCCATAAGGACAAGTTTCCGCGAGGAGCCCAGTGGACATACCAGACAACAGAATGTCCTTAAGTTGCTGTACTACACAAACAAAAGGCATTCGCTGACCGTGCAGGTATTTGTTTACATTGGGAGAGAGGACACATTTTGGTCAGATTGAGTGTGTCAAACTTCTTGCTTCCCCTCGATTTGCAGACAAACGCCTTGGGTATCTCGGCACAATGCTCCTCCTCGATGAATCCCAAGAAGTCCTGACCCTTGTAACCAACTCCCTGCAAAAGTAACCTCCTACATCATTTAGTCTGATGACAGTGATCTTCGCCATTCAAATCAAAACATAGTCGGTCTCGCCTTGTGTACCCTGGGGAACATATCCTCCCCCGAGATGGCTCGCGATCTGTTCTCCGAAGTCGAAAAACTTCTCGGCGCTTCGAACGCCTATATCCGTCGTAAAGCAGCATTATGTGCCATGCGAATCATTCGAAAAGTCCCAGACCTGCAACCCAGTTTCCTTGATCGGGCAAAAACTCTACTCTCAGATCGTAATCATGGCGTTGTCCTTTGTGGAATTACCTTACTCACTGATATCTGTGAGAACGATCCCGAGGTTACCCCTCAAATACGCACTTATGTTCCTATTCTCGTCAAATCATTGAAGAATCTCGCCAATGCGGGTTATGAGCCTGAGTATGATGTGACTGGGATTGCTGATCCATTTTTGCAAGTCAAAATACTACGATTGTTCAGAGTTTTGGGGATGGGTGATGTCACGACAAGCGAACAGATCAATGATATCCTTGCTCAGGTCGCTACGAATACGGAAAGTTCGAAGAATGTCGGACATTCAATTCTTTACGAGACAGTTTTGACGATTTTGGACATTGAGGCGGATACTCCATTACGAGTGATGGGCATCAACATCCTTGGAAAATTCCTTGCGAATCGAGACAATAATATACGGTACCCCTATCTTATCGCTTATACTGATTGTAGTTACGTCGCGCTAAATACCTTAAATAAAGTGGTTTCACTAGAACCAAATGCTGTCCAACGCCATCGAAATACGATCCTTGAATGTCTGCGCGATCCGGATATCTCGATCCGTCGCCGCGCGCTTGATCTCGCCTTCGCCCTCATCAACCCCGAAAACGTCCGTCCGCTGATCCGCGAACTCCTGGCTTTTCTCGAAATAGCCGACACAGAGTTCAAACTCAACATGACTTCTCAAATCTGCATTGCGGCCGACCGATATGCGCCTAATAAACGATGGCATGTGGATACTGCGCTCCGAGTTTTGAAACTAGCGGGGGGTTATGTGCGTGAGGAAATATTGAGCAGCTTTATTCGACTTATTGGATTGACGCCTGAACTCCAGATGTATACGACTCAGAAATTGTATGCTAGTCTGAAAGAGGACATAACTCAGGAGGGATTGACGATCGCGGGAGTCTGGTGTATTGGCGAATATGGAGAACAAGTCATCAAAGGTGGTAACTACGAAGAGGAAGAACTAGCAAAAGAGGTTTCTACTCAACCTCTACATCACTGACAAAAAATAGGTCAAAGAAAGCGACCTCGTTGATCTCCTGGATACAATTCGAACCTCGATATACGCAACCCCAGTCATAATGGAATATCTCCTCACCGCACTCATCAAACTTACAACCCGCCTACAACAGCCCGCACAAATCAACAGAATCCGCACACTTCTCGCGCAAAGTACCGGAAACCTGAACGTGGAACTTCAACAGCGTGCCGTCGAATACGGAAACCTATTTGAATTCGACGCGATTCGAAAGGGTGTCGTGGAAAGAATGCCTGCCCCCGAGATCAGAGAGGAAAATCGCGTGTTGGGAGAAGCAACTCCTAAAAAGGGCAAAGGATCACGGAGAAGTGTTCATGTCAAACAGTCCGCTCCAAAGGACTTGTTGAATATCCTTGGAGGGGATGAGGAGGCTGTATCCCCTTCTGGGGACGCGATCTTCGGTGGCAAGGAAAAGAATGCGGAGCTTCTGAAGGATTTGTTTGGTCCGTCACCATCAGGACCATCAGGATTATCAACAAATGGTGCACCGAGTCAACCCCCGCGGTCGAACGTAACGGATATCATGGACTTGTTTGGGACGGGTGGCGGTGCACCAAGTGTACCTACTGCAGTTTCTCCGGCCCCGGTCCCGGCGTTCTCCATTGGCGGGGGCTCAATGCAGAATTTAGATGACATGTTTGGACGACGAGAAGTCTCTAGTCCTCCGCAAAGTCAAACATACCGTACCTCAATCCCGTTATATAACTAATCTCAGCCCCCATCGTGGCATATTCCAAGAACGATCTCGCAGTATCGTTACAGCCGACCCGCACTGGCCCTGGGAAAGTGTCAATCCAGGCAATCTTCCGAAACGACTCCATTGGCTCCAAGTTTGAGAAAGTCAATATGCAGGCCGCCGTACCAAAGAGTCAGAAATTGAAGTTGGAGCCCATCAGTAGTTCGACAATCACTGTTGGCGAGGAAAGCACCCAAGCTTTACGAATCACGGCAACTCAGGGGGTATGATCCTGGTTAGTGGCTCTGTAATTGACTCTAGGCCACCATTCGTTTGAGACTGAAGATGAGTTATGTGAAAGATGGGAAGGAGTTTGGCGATATGGTGGATTTCAATCGCTTTCCCAGTGATTTGTTGAGTTGATCATTTCACGAATGTCTTATGAACCAGAGTGTAGAGTGGGGTGGGCTGGAAAGTGCTAAGAAGGATTACTCCGATATAATACAGCCGGTGTGGTTTCCCATCAACAGAGAAGCATGTAGCGTGATATGATATGTAGACATACCCAATTGAGTTTTAATGCTTACATCAAGCGCCACCTGTACGCCCCATGACAGTTTTATCCGACACCGGGCCGATTTCCCCGATACTTAATTTCCCTCACATACAGACTCAACGCCTGACATGGACTTCCTCAGGCAATGGGCCGGAAGGCAACATCGGACGGACCAACAATTAACATGCCGAGTCTGTGGCAAAGAAGTCAAGGGGTCATGTAAACTCGAGAACCGCTTGCAGTCGCGGACGTATGCTGGGCTTCACGGGGTTATAATACGCGATTTTGAAACGCGAAATCGGGGCGTGTGTCATAACAAATGTGTTGGGAAAAGTAAAGCAGCGTCATGGTGTATGCATCCTCCGTTCACAGAGATTGACATTAGTTGGATAATATCTGGAGTCCAGTGAAGGAATTTTGGAAAGTGCACGTCAAATTGTACCTGTAACCTCTATTTGTAATACATAATTCAAAACGGAAGCAAACTTATTAGCTATTGTATACCTTCGGTTTTTCGGTATTACCCCAGGCCCCAGCATCCATGTAGCCCAGATTCGATCCAATAGTCCCTGTCGATCTCACGTATCCGGAATAGATCTGACAATATATCAAGATTCAGCAATTTTAGGGGAGTATCTACGCTAGCAAATCTATCCTTCAACTCCAAATAACACATTTCCCACTTCTAGCCTCCATCAGAACCAACTCATCCGTCTCGCTCTTCTCGTCTAGACTCTTACTCTCATCCTCCGAGCTCTCAACCCTGTCCCAAGGTATCAACATCGTCCTCCCCATCTGTCCCGCCATAACCCGTCTGCAAAGCCTATTCTCCTTCGCCGCACTGGCCAACTCCGTCTGTGGCGCCAAATAATGTTCATCACTTAATATCCACGTCGCATAATGTACACCTACAGTTTTCTTGGCGCCTAATTCCAAGTGCATTTGTACGACATCTTGGGGATCACAGTGTTGTTGTCGCAAATGCCAGCGGGGACAATATGATCCGATTGGCATGAGGGCTAGTTCACACCCTGACCCGTAGACGGAGGCAATACTGCGGTATAGGGAAGGGACATAGCCTGTGTCGCCGGCGTGGAAGACGAGAGGGTGGGGTTGAGATGTCGGGGTAGGACGGTGAACGACAAGATAACTGTTCCATAATGTTGTATTTGTGTGGAAGGGATGGCGTGCTGACCAGTGCTGTAACCGTGAGTCATGAATCAAGTATGGCTTTGGAGAGAGGGACTCACCATTGCGGGAGTTGCGGCAACAAAGTAATCCGGATGACCTGGGATGGCACTTTCCTGCCACCATTCCATTTCCACGAGATTTATGATTCCCCGTTGATTGAACCATTTCTTCATTCCTATTGGAATATACCATCGCGCTGAATTGCCTATCTGCCGAACGGATGCATCTTCTACTCAGATTAGCCATTTCTTTCGAAGTCCTACCAAGATGGTCAAAGTGATTATGTGAGACGAGGATGATATCCAACTTTGTGATGTCGGAAAGAGAAAGAGGAGCGGGTCGTAATCGTTTTTCGCCAAATAGAGGTGAAATCAGATACTCCCTTCGGGGGTTAGCTCGAAAATTTCAGTGAGGTACCCGAAAATTGGATCGGTAAGGATGTTTAAGTCATTCCCGATTTGAACATAGGAACAAGATTGTCCGAGCCACGCTAATCTCAGTGCATACAGATATGAGATTACTGCATGTTATACGCTCGTCTTCAGCAGGTAGTTGTGTATCCTGAGGAGGGACAGTAGACCAACTTTCAGACAGCGGTGAATGGGATGTATCTCCTCCATTCACATCATTTTTCCCAAACAATAAGCCCAAATCCGGCTCAAATAAGGGTATCGTCTCCTCCAGCACCTACCGTAAGCCTTGTTTCTCTCAGGCCGTGCCTTTCTATCTCTAGGTAACCCAGCAGGATTGAAGTTGAACATCGTCAATACTTTCCACATAGCCCATTCCCACGCTCCCTGCTCTCGCCACCTACCATTACCACCTATACAGGAGACCCAAGGTACTCATCGAAAGGGTTGACGAATCTGCCGCCAATACGTAGCACACTATATCGCTGCCGTGCCTTTTGCAAGGGGGCCCAGCTAGTTTCGTCATCGAGAGTTGCAAGAACATTTTTGCGCCGACGTACTTCTGAGCGCCGCGCTGTGTCTGAGATGATGAGATACAGCGTGATGCCGGAAGTAAATGCCACGAGCCCTGTAGTGAGGTATCCGCCCCATCTGTCTCGTGCGAAGACGGGCATTCCTTGCTCGGCGAAAAGGCGGTCTGTGTTTTCGTCGGCAAGCGGCGGTGCGATTGATCGGCGTTCCGGGGGACAGCTGTGTGTCCTCTCCCCGTTCTGGCCCGGGTGTTTTGGCAATTTGATTTATTATTTTCACCACCATCGCAGCCCCGCCGCATCCTCATTCTGAAACTTTTCTAGGCTTCAAACCCCAACCGATGAACGCGATCAGTCGAGCCCTCAAAAAAGGTACGCACCCTAATCTCATCTCAGCTCCATCTCCAGAAGACTCCTCCTGGACACTGCTGCTCTTCATCTCCTCGTTCCCGCCGAGTTGTCTCTGCTGAAAGACCTTTGTGATGAGTAATGGCTAACGCGCACTTGCAGGAGAAACCGCTCAGAATACAATGCCTCAGCAAGGGTCGACTTCGCCCAAAACTCGACGTGGGCAGGCTGTCTTGGAAACGCCTGTTCCTGTCGAGAGCACGCCGGTCGCGAAACAGCATTTAAGCGAACGGGAGGGCGGCGATATTGATATTGGAATTCTCGATCAGGAGGCGTTTGCGAGGGTCATCGCTTCGGGACAGGCAAATCAAGTGCCGAGCAGTATACCTCAGATGGGCGCAATGGAAGAGGAGGAAGAAGAAGGAAACGAAGTTGTAGATGACGCCATTTATCGTCCTTCGGGTGTACAACTGCCCGAGGACGCTGATCCAATTTGGAGTCTCCGGCTCACCTGTCTTCCTGTCCTCGACATCTTCGTATGTTTCATTATTCCGGGAGAGATGCTTATATTAGAGTACGGAGTTGCTAAAGATCCTGTCTTCACATCAACATTCTACGATCCTTCAAATTGTCACAGGGACACCCGCGACATCATTAAGTCACAACTATAACGCTCTTTTACAATTATTCGATGCCACCAAGAAACAGTTATACTCCGACGAGTCATCATTTCAAGCTTTCCTTGAGCCTGATCTTCTGGGCTTCAAGGACATCCAAGAACGCAAAGTCATCAGAAAAGTCAACCTCGCCACTTTCATAAGCAGTGTTTTTGGAAGTGCCGACGTTGGATTCTTCCATCTTAACGAAGGCTTCTTAGGGACCATGGCGCCCGATGGCGGCCGTCTCCTGAAGGATATGGCTAGACTGTTTCTGGATCTCAAAACTCAGGTACTTGCTCCCTAAAACTGCTGTTTTACTTCTTGTTGAACGGATGACTGACGTTAGGCTTATATTTCGGCTATGGGACAGCCCTCGAGAGACCAGAATTCGATCTTAAATGATCTATTCCCCTCAACCGCACAACTCACTCTGTTACTGGTATCAAGGAGAACAATCCCCGAGGCAATCCCAGCAAATCCCGCCGTCGAAGACCTCACTCCCGCTGAACACGAATTCGTCACCAAATGTGAAAGACGACGCGAACTCCTCCGTTCCCTTGGCGACGGCGAAGACCGTGTCCGACAACTCAAAGAGTCCTATTCATGGGAAACCTTCCTCCGCGAACTAAGAGCCTACATCGCCAAGAACTGGGAAATCATAGTCGGATCCCGAGGAGGAAAGGGCAGAAGACCCGTTCGCAAACGTACATCGGCAACGGTATCTGAGTTCCCGGTAACGTCGTTCGGAACAGATGCACAACAGGGTTTACACGTCCCGGGCGATGTATCGAGTTCCATGCCGACTGAATCTCAGACTACGAGTCAGCCTATCTGGGAGGCATACGAAAAGGCCAGGATGGCGCATGCCCCAGCTAATGTGGCTGGTCCTGCGGGAAGTAGTATGGGCACTCCGTCGTCTGGAATTCCGCCCCCGCAAGCCAAACTTGCCGTTCAAGGAACCCCCCGAGCTGCCACAGAGGGTTCTCAAGTCCGTCGTCCATGGAGCAAAGAAGAAGGTACCATACCCATCTCACCTTTGATAATTCCTGGCTAACCTTTCTCGAAGAAAACGCATTGTTTGCGGGTCTAGAAGCCGTACAAGGACCGAACTGGGCAGCCATCCTCCAACTTTACGGTCCCGGTGGATCCATCTCCGAGGCCCTGAAAGACAGATCCCAAGTCCAATTAAAAGACAAAGCGCGAAATCTGAAACTATTCTTCCTCAAGGGCGGACATGAGATGCCTCGAGTGCTGGAAAAGGTGACAGGACGATTGAAAAGTGATCGGGGCGAGGAGACCCCCGAGCGGAGAGGAAAGAAGAGAAAGACGGGAGATGGCCAGAATCCGGAGGAGATGCCGGAAGGCCAATCTGTTGCGTTTGCGGATACCTGGCAGGGAAGTCCGAGCCAAGCAACGGAGTTTATGGGGGTTGGTGTGGGGCAGAATGTTGATCCGGGGCTGCACATGCCACAGGCTGGTTGATAATGTATGTAATAGTTAAATAGTGGTCAGTGTGTTTTTTGTATCTAATTAGGTCCTCGATGGGTTGAGAAAGTAATTAAAGAGGCAATACATATTTTGAGAAAGTATACCAGTGAGTCTCTAGTTTCACCCTGATGAAATGCTGAGCCAATATCGAGTGCGAAGCCGGAAGAGGAAGCCCGATCACAAATACAAATATAGATCTGGATCAAATTCAGTGAACTCCTTGAAAGATCGACGAAACTCACGTGTTTGACAACATTTGTGATGCCGCCCTCAGACGTTCCTGGAGAGCTGCTGGTCGAAAAGCATGTTGAATACATAAAGACATTAGACCATGTATGCCTGCAGAGTATCTTCCTAACCTGTGTAGAAAAAGGATGAACTTGAGTACTGGTTGACGGAGCATCTGCGACTTAATGGCGTGTATTGGGGTTTGACAGCTCTATGTCTTCTGGGAAGCCCGGATGTCTTGGACCGCGAGGAAATGATCAAGTACGTTCTTAGCTGTCAAACAGAAGAAGGTACATCCCTGTTGAAAACTTGCTGAGTCTAGGTGGTTTTGGAGCTCACACAGGACATGATGCGCATATGATATACACCTGCTCAGCTGTGCAAATCTTGGCAATACAAAATGCATTAGACTTCCTAGACGCTGAGAAAGTCATAAACTGTACTTCCCGTTTATT
>Ga0302179_10000960_pt1 | contig 17956 bp, 13 predicted proteins | sample I_Palsa_E3_1_FD_198788 | JGI IMG/M metagenome (GOLD analysis project Ga0302179, IMG submission 198788) | Peat permafrost microbial communities from Stordalen Mire near Abisko, Sweden - I_Palsa_E3_1 | ecosystem: Environmental > Terrestrial > Soil > Palsa > Peat permafrost | place: Sweden...
TATACGGAACCAAACCGATTCCAAGCTCCTGGAGCGTCGGCAGCACCTCCGCTTCCGGCTTCCTCCACCACAGCGAGTATTCGCTTTGCAGCGCCGTCACGGGCTGAACGGCGTGCGCGCGACGGATGGTCTTCACTCCCGCCTCCGAAAGCCCGAAGTGCTTCACCTTGCCTTGCTGAATCAGGTCTTTCACCGCGCCCGCGACGTCTTCAATCGGCACGTTCGGATCAACCCGATGCTGATACAGCAGGTCGATGACATCTACCCTCAATCGCTTGAGCGACCCTTCGACAGCTTTCTTGATGTGCTCGGGCTGGCTATTCACACCTGCCGCTCCCGGCCGATGATCGCTGCCGCTCAGGTCAAATCCGAATTTGGTGGCAATGACTACCCGGTCGCGAACGGGGGATAGCGCTTCGCCCACGAGTTCTTCATTTGTAAACGGGCCATAGACTTCAGCAGTATCGAAGAACGTGATGCCTAGATCCACGGCCGTGCGGAGGAGAGAAATCATCTCCTGCTTATCTTTGGGCTCACCATAAGAGAAGCTCATGCCCATGCAGCCGAGGCCGAGAGCTGAAACTTCGAAGTTGCTTTTTCCAAGTTTGCGTTTTCGCATTCTTTCTCCTTAAGTTTATAGAAAACTACGCAAGCCAGGGATTCTGCCGGGGATTTTCCTGTCTGCGCCTTCCTCTTCGAGCGCGGCAAGCCGCCACGCTCCAACAAACTGCCCCCGGACAAGATCACTCCCACCGTGATCCCGGAGGCCAGCTAGCGTCATTGTTCTTATACCAACAAGCAAAGACACTGCGCCGAGCGAAATCCGTTTTTTCATCTTTGCTTCTCGTCACTCGTATTTCCCGTTCGGTCAAGCTGTTTGCTCAACCACCTCGATTTGTTCTTCCTCTTGTCGGGGCTCCACGAACGACCTCGGTCGAGGGTCATCCCTCGTGAATTCAAACGATTGCGACGGCACGGGCAGCCGCGCCACTGACCGGGATTTGGTCGTATGCTATGCCCATGGCCAATAAGTTTTTCCTTGCCACGGTCTTGTTGACGGCGGCGTTCGCGGCTGCCCAAACTACAATTCCCACTCCACGCCCCCGCGCTTCCGACCTGGGACTGAAGGTAGGCGTCTTGCCGACCGGGCCGCTCGATGCCATCACCGATGTTGAGGGCGTAGAAGTCGGACAGACTACTACCATTCGCGCCGATAACATCCGCACAGGCGTGACCGCCATTCTGCCACATGCCGGCAATCTCTATCGCGAGAAAGTGCCGGGCGCAATTTTCGTGGGCAATGGTTTCGGAAAACTGGCGGGCTCCACGCAAGTCGATGAAATGGGCGACATCGAGACGCCCATCCTGCTGACCTCCACCACAAGCGTGCCGCGCGTGGCCGACGCGCTGATCAGTTACATGCTGGCGCTGCCGGGCAACGAAGATGTGCTCTCGATCAACCCGGTGGTCGGCGAAACCAACGACGGATACCTGAGCGACATTCGCGGCCGTCACATCACGCCCGACGACGTGTTCGCCGCGGTGAAGAACGCAAAGGGCGGGCCGGTCGAGGAGGGAGCTGTCGGCGCGGGCACCGGGACGGTGGTCTTCGGGTGGAAAGGCGGCATCGGGACCTCGTCACGCCGCCTGCCCGCCGATCTTAGTGGATACACGGTTGGCGTTCTTGTGCAGACGAATTTCGGCGGCGTTCTCACGATCGCCGGAGCTCCCGTTGGACAGGAGCTCGGACAATACTATTTGCGCAAGGAACTGCAGCAGTCGCGGAGCGGGGCTGGCAATTTTAAAGACACGGCTGACGGATCCTGCATGATCGTCGTCGCCACCGACGCCCCACTAGACGCACGCAACCTGAAGCGGCTGGCGGCACGGGCGTTGCTGGGCGTTGCGCGCACCGGGAGTTCGGCCTCAAACGGCAGCGGAGACTATGCGATTGCATTCTCGGCGGCGCCGCAGGTGCGGATACATGCCAGTGCCAATGCGAATCCCAATGACAAAGCGCTGACACAGAACGTGCTAGTGATGACCAACGATGCGATGTCGCCGTTGTTCGAGGCAGCGATTGAAGCGACCGAAGAAGCCGTGTACAACTCGATGTTCAAAGCGACGACGACGACTGGCAACGGACATACGGTCGAGGCTCTGCCCATTGAAAAGACGGTGGAGATACTGAAAGAACACCGCGTGATCAAGTAGGTAATAGCTCGCGCTGGTTCCGGTAGCCGGCAACCCAACCCACGATTTCCAGGTTGGGTTATGATTGAATCGATGCCTGTTTCGCGCCCATTCGAGACCCACGCATTTCAAACTGACGATTCGCGCCTGCTTCCGATCCAGGATAAAGTCCTCGCCGGCGAACGCCTGAACGAGGCCGATGCACTCGCGCTCTACGGCACCGGTGACATCCTTGCCGTCGGCTGGCTGGCTAACCGGGTTCGCGAGCGGATGCATGGCGACACGGCTTACTTTAACGTCAATCGGCATATCAATCCGACTAATGTCTGCGTAGCGGCTTGCCGGTTGTGCGCTTTTGGGCGCAAGAAAGACGCTCCGGGTGCTTACACCATGGCGCTTGAAGAGGCGTTCTCTACGGCCGCTTCCGGCTATACCGAGGCGATTACGGAGTTTCATATTGTTGGGGGACTGCATCCCGATTTGCCATTCCAATATTTTCTTGACCTTGTTTCGGGTTTGAAAGAGCGCTTTCCGCAGGTTCACATGAAGGCTTTCACCATGGTGGAAGTGGCATATCTGGCTAAGCGGGCTAAGCTTTCAATTCGCGAGACACTGCAGAAGATGAAAGAAGCGGGGGTTGATTCGCTGCCGGGGGGTGGAGCTGAAATCTTTGCCGATCGGGTGCGGCACATTATTTGCGATCACAAAATTGATGGCGATCAGTGGCTTCATACGGCGAGGCTGGCGCACCAGATCGGGCTGAAATCGAATGCCACCATGCTTTACGGACACATCGAGAATGATGAAGACCGGGTCGATCATCTGCTCAAGCTGCGCGCCTTGCAGGATGAGACTGGGGGCTTTCAGACTTTCATCCCGCTGGCATTTCATCCGGCGAACACGCCGCTGCAGCATCTTTTTACAACCACCGGGATGCTCGACATCAAGCAGATTGCGGTCAGTCGCCTCGTGCTCGATAATTTCCCGCACATCAAGTCTTACTGGCAGATGATGACGCCGAAGATTGCGCAGATTTCGCTGCGCTTCGGAGCCGACGACATTGACGGAACCGTTGTCGAGGAAAAGATTTACCACGATGCCGGAGCAACGACTCCGCAAGGGCTGCGGCGGCACGATCTGGTGCGGCTGATAAGCGAAGCTGGTCGCGAACCTGTCGAGCGCGATACGCTTTATCGGCCGGTTACTCGCACGGAGACTTCTTTTACAGTGTCGGTGTAGTGGAAGAAGTTTCCTTCTCCTAAAGGCGAAAGCGAAACGCTGAAAACTGGGGACCGAGAACTGGGAACTTTTGCCCCGCGAATGCATCCAATCGTTATGGCCAAAGAGCAGACTGCAATTTTCGGCGGCGGATGCTTCTGGTGTATCGAAGCTGTTTTTCAGCGTCTCACTGGAGTTACTCACGTCGAGTCCGGTTACATGGGCGGACACGCCGATCAGGCGACCTATCGCCAGGTGTGCGGTGGCGACACTGGGCACGTCGAAATCGTCCGTATCACTTTTGATCCCGACCAGATCAACTATCGCGAACTTCTCGACGTATTTTTTGCGGTGCACGATCCGACCACAATGAACCGGCAGGGAAATGATGCGGGCGAGCAGTATCGCTCGGTTATTTTTTACACCGACGAGGAACAGCAGCGAATCGCGGAAGATGTGATTGCGGAGATGACGGCGGCAAAAGTTTTTCCTGATCCGATCGTCACTGCCGTCGAGCCAGCCGAGGAATTCCACCCAGCCGAGGGCTACCATCAGAACTATTACAACGAAAATTCCCGGCAGCCTTACTGCATGTTTGTGATCTCGCCGAAGCTGGCTAAGCTGGAAAAGAAATTTGCCGAAAAATTGAGGGCTTAACCCGAGAGGCAATTCCGCTCAGAGCGAATCGCGTTGTTTGATCAAAATCCTGGTTCCTCAAGCTTTGGCTCAAGCCCGGCTGGGGCGGGTTCGGGGCGTCCGTCCAGCAATAGTCGTCGCAGGGTGCGCAGATCGTTGAGCAGGCGACTGCTGGTCTTCAGATGTTGTTCCAACTTGTCGAGTTTGAATTGCACGATGCGCAGAGCTTGTAAGTGGCGTTCGAACTTCGCTTGCTCGGCCGCTCCGAGGTCGGCTTCAATCTCGCTCTTCGCTTCGGCGACTGCCTCTACCAAAAGCCGCAGGTATTGCTGTGCGTTCTCAACACTGTCAAACGGGGTTTGAAGAGGATCATTCAATCGCGAGTTCCCCATAAGATTCCCTGTTACCGGCATGAGATCAGACTGTCGGTGAACCACCGCGAACTTCAGCGTCCGGCCCGCTTATGTCGAATTCCCGATCGGGGGACAAAGCTGCGGTTTATTTTTTTGCGACTCTGCGGGAAATTGTACTACGTGCCGAACATCCGGAGTTACACCAGAAACAAGGAGGCGGTTATAGGCTCCAAATCATCGCGGCTTACCGTTCGAGCGTTAGCGTGATGGGCGCCGATGTTTCGCTGCCGTAGATCGTAACCGGCGATCCAGAAACAGGACAGCAGGGCGCAATCGAATTCCCGGAGTACACTGCCGTCAAAGTGTTGGAGCCGAGCAGCAGCCTTGCCGCACTGAGCGGAATACTCGCGGCGGATTCCGTGGCGCTCGTCGGCAGCAGCGTTTGCGTTGACAGCAATGTTGACCCACGCAAGAATTTCACCGTTCCGCTCGGCACACCACCGCCCCCGGGAACGGCGGACACCGTCACTGTCAAAGTGGTCGTCTCGCCGCGCTGTAGAGCGTAGGTCGCCGAAGTCAAATCCACGGTCAACGAGTTGGGGATTGCCTCTCCCGTGTTCTCGTAGGCGCCGATGTCAATCTTCGAACCGTGCGTCCGGGGATTCCCGAGGAAGTCGGTGCTGCCATAGACGGACCTTGGCGAACTCCCATAGGGATCGCACCACCCCATGTCGCACAATAGGGTGGTGCTGCCGGAGCCGACCGCCGGCGAAGAAGGAACAGTTTCAAAGTTCGGCGGTATAGCCGCGAGATCCACGAACATGGGATCAGCATTCAGAGAATTTCTGTCTTCCCGGCTCGACGTTTGCCAGTCTAAAAAGCTCGTGTAGGTATTAACGTCGCCCCACCAGATTGAGGTTCCTTCGACGTAACCGGCGGCCGAGTTGTAGAGGTTCCAATTGAGTGTTGCAGGGGGAGCGGGATAGGCGGGCGAAAAGGGGGCATAACTAAAGATCCAGGTGTTGTATGCGCCGGCGTAGACAATGTTATTTTCGTAGATGTTCCCTTGAGCTTTGCCGACCTGATTCTGAATCTGGAATTCTCCGGTTGAGCCACCTTCCGATGCGTTGCCGGGTTGAGTAGCGTTGTCGTATAGCGTGTTATTCACGAAAACATCGTGATAACTGCTGCCTCCCCCGTTGCTACCGCCACCCGTTGAGGACGCAGCGGCGTAACCGCCGATGGAGTTGCCACAGGCATTTGACTTGTAAAAAATGTTGTTACGCACGACGGCATATCTGCCATAACACGGAAACTTGCCGGTGGCGGCGGTTCCGGTATTATTCGGCCCTGACCATTCGGTGCCATTCGCCTGGCATACTTGATTTTCACTGGTGGTCTCAATCCCATAGTCGGACTGCATGATCACGTTGCGTTCGAACGTGACATAGGCGCAACCATCACAGTAGAGCGCGTCAGCATCGTATTCAAAACCCTCGCCTGGATTCGTAATCCCGCTGATGTTATAGATGGTGTTGCCGCTGATTTCTCCATACATCGCCTCGTCATAGCCGACCGGACCAACGCCTTCGTACCCGATCGCATCGATGCCGATGTTGTCATTGTCATGAACGAGATTGTTGGTGATTTTGAAATGGGTAACGTTTCCATCCACGTTCACGGATTCGCTTGACCCGGTCCTCAGGTCGTACACTTCGTTCCCATTGATCACCAACTGCGTGATGGGAATCTTCGACGTGCCATATACGGAAATGCCGAAAGCATTGCCGCTCGCTTCCGCCTTGGTCGTGATGTTGTGCACACGATTGTTCAGAATCTGAATACCAGTGCCCGAGCCGGTGATCCAGACCCCAGAGGGAGTGTAATCTTCGTTGCTCGTGGTGTAATCGCGGATTTCAAATCCGCTTATTGCGACGTAACTTTGGTTGACGATATTGATGAGACCCTGTATCTCGTTCCCCCCCTCGCCGACCGACGAGCAGCAACTCACCCCCGTGCCGTCGATCACCGCTGCCTCACCGGGATAACTCCGGAAAGTAATTGGTGCCGATGCCGTTCCGGATGTCGGAAAGTTTACCGACTCGTGATAGACCCCTCCCAAGACATAGACGGTGGCGCCTGCCTTGACCGTGTTCGCCGCATGCTGGATGGTGAGCCAGGGCGCGGTCGCTGTCCCAGAGTTGTTGTCGTTTCCGGTGGTCGATACATAGTAGGTGGCCCCGGTTTGCGCCGTCAGGGCTGGCCCCAGCGCCAACACGAGCGCGATAAGCGCGACGGACAACCTCGATTTCGTCGAGAAATTGGATAGCATCATTTCACCTTTTAAACATCAGTCAATGAGTACATTCTGCCGACTTAGTGATCCCCGATAAATAACTTGAGAAGTATAACTTGAACTCAAGCTCGATATGTCGATGCGCCAGCTGCTACGAGCACTTATATTTAAACGCCCTGAATGCTGCAACCCGACGGCACACTTATGCAAGTAGTTGCACACCCGGAAACTAGCCAGAGGTGAAAAATGAAAGCGTCCCATGACATGTGGGTCATGGAACGCTTCCGCTGAACAGTCCTAGTGCCAGACCGCTCGATGGCCAGCATAGGTTCTGGATCGACCATTGTTAATGGCTCCTCCGTGCCACGTGCCAGAGCCCCATCAGGGCCATGTTCAGGGCGGCGAACCTGGATTCATCGCTTTCAAGAGGATGTGCTTACTTAACCAGTATCTGGAGGGTGCAATAAGAAACTCGTCCGATTTCCTTGGCCTGACGTAGGTATGTTACACGGGCAATCTGTTCACGGTGTGAATACCGCATTGGCGCGGCCGGTGGCAAGACATGAAATCAGGTGCCAAAACGAATTTCTCCACGCAGGCTAAGAGGGGGGAGCATACGGCACCGAGATGCAGGCTCAAACTCAGGTGGAGCGATAATATCGACATCTGTAACCGGATTGCAGACCCGAAGGTCGCGAGGAAAGACGGGAGTCAATTCGCTGAGATAGGCGGGAAACTCGAAACCGAGAGCCTGCCTGATAAAATAAAAATAACCTGTGAGCGTGGAGAGATGGCCGAGTGGCTGAAGGCGCGCGCCTCGAAAGCGTGTATACCTTAACGGGTATCGGGGGTTCGAATCCCTCTCTCTCCGCCAGTTTTTTAAAACACAATCACATAGAGGCGTGGCTACCATGTGTAGCTGCCTTAATTCCTGATTCTTCCTCGGTTCAGACCCTTCCTTTGGTTTTTCATCTGTTTTTCAGCGATTGGGCTCGTCGTCAGGTAGTTTGGAGGGGATTCTCCGGGCACTGGATGGTGTTTTATTCCGCTGCGCTGGCAATTCTGTACTCGGCTGCAAACACCGTGGATGCAAACCCGCGCCTTACAAACGGGCACTCGGCATCGCCGAACGCAACCTACTGCACGCGTTGCGGTCAACCTGTGCTACGAGTTCGGTAAGATTGGAGCCTGTAACAAATGCCAACTCCACGACTCACACCCGAACAGATCGCCCAGGTTTCAGGGCTCGTATCCGATTACATCTCTACTCAGCGGGAGAAGTACGCGCCACGAGCGATCCCCTTATCTGTGCAGCAGAAGACTGCCCCAGAGGGATTTTTCTCGGCTGACGTTCTAGATGGCACACGGCTCCTCGTCCTGAGAGCGGAGCGAGTCGGTAACCCAGATTTCTACCCGATGCTGAGAAGTTTGGGCTTCAAAAATCTGCCCGATCAATCGACGATGGGAGCAATCACATTCTGCGATGTTGTAGTCTCGCATGAAGCGTTTTCGAATGGGCTCTTGTTTCACGAACTCGTCCACGTTGAGCAATATCGGCAACTGGGCATTCCGCGTTTCTCCGAACTTTATGTCCGTGGATTCCTCAACGGCGGGAGCTATGAGGCTATACCGCTCGAAGTGAATGCGTACACACTGGAAGGACGGTTTGAGTCCGACCCGCGCTGGATGTTTTCGGTAGAAGATGAAGTCCGGAGATGGGCGGCAGAGGGGAGACTGTGATGGATTCCATTTGCAAGAGATGTACGAAGTCGCAGCGCCCGGGGCATTGAGTCCGAATTTCGGGCAACGACAGTCACCGACGCCAAAGCTGTGAAGTCGGTGGTCGATAAGTTCCACGATGCGGCGATGGTTCAAGGAAGTATGGAACGAGGGCAGAATACAGACGATTTACGATCTCTTTGCTCCTGATGGCATCACCATCGGAGAGCACGAGGATGGCAAACCGCTGCGTGACCTGCAGATTTCGTGCCATTCGCAGAACGTATTCGTGGTGCTTTTCCCGACATCCGCATGGTAGTAGAGGATGCTTTCGGAGCCGGGGATAAGATCGCAGTGCGTTGGACGGCTACGATGACGCATAGCGGAAATCATCTGGGAATGCCCGCCACGGGCAAGCCTGTGAGAAGCACAGGGATGACCATTGCTCGAATCCGCGACAAACAGATTGTTGAAGGATGGGACAACTGGGATCAGGCGGGGATGTTGAAGCAGATCGGGGCCTACCAGACCCCCCCAACCGGACTATTGAAGAGCGCATAGTATTTGGGGCGGACGATAGGTTGAGAGTCAAGAACAAGCGGCGTCTATGCGACGAATTTCCCGGCGCACCGTAGCGTGCCGCCAAAATTGCCATTGGTCCGAGTCTACCTGGCCCGACGACGTCCGCCAGACTGGCCCATAGAGGCGGTGTTGACCTCTGCTACGCAGGAGCCTACCCAAACCTCATCCGGGCAGCCAATTCGCCCCGTTCCCGGTGAAGCTTCGAACGCCGCTATACTCCAGCATTGCGGTCGATGATACGAACACGCTATCGCTCTGAGTCGAGCTTTTTCTCAATAGCGGAATGATCCATGCCGAAAGAAGAAACGACAGTCACTTTGCTTAGCGTTACGACTGGAATGTACTGATACACGCTCGTGCTATTCCAACAGCACACCGGCCACTGTACTTTGGCTTAGCAGCAACCAACAATTCATGGAGAATTAGAAGATGAAGGGCCTGAGGTACTTGTTTCTAATGTGCGGCCTGCTAAGTTCGGCGGTTTGGGGTCAATCTACTCCCAAACAACGGCCGGCCGTAGTCGTAAAGTGCGGAACTCTTTCGTGTAACTCGTCAACGTCCTTTATTCCCAGAGCCAATCCCCAAGTCATACTCGGGGTCTTTGAGTCTTTCCATGCAAGGGTGCTCAACATATCCGCATGCGGGGTCGTGTGCCAAGCCTTCGGGTTCGACAAACAAGAAGAAACGCAGACGCTAGTCAAGAATACTTCCTTACCTGCCATCGTTGGAGGTCTCAGAACGCTGGTTTATTCCGAGCCAGATAGGCGCGCGACTCAGGGAATGGAAACAAAATAATTGTGAAAATGGGGCCCCAGCCGGGGATTCGGGCAGCTTGTTGCTGTCCCCAGTAGTTCAGATTGGCGAAACACAGCGCGGATCATCATTGCAGCCAATCATCAGGCGCCTTTGTTCGTGACCAATTGCTCCGCCGGCCTTTTAGGATTCTTCAGGATTTCGTCCAGCAGGAACAAGTCGGTGAGCAGTGCGCGGAGGTGGATGGAAGCGTTCAGATTGTCGATCAATTGAGAACTGAGGGCGGGTTGAGCCAGGACCAGTTCGATGGCGGCAAGCGAGTCGCGGGAGTCGCGATCGAGAACCGCAAAAAACGCTACATATTTGCCGGCTGGCTCAAGACCTTCCTCTCTGACCGCCATGGCACAAACTTCCGCCAGCCCCGTTAAAGCCTTCGCGGCGCGCTCCAGAAACTCGCGAACTTGTCCACCCGATTTGTGGCCCTCGTCGGTGCGGAGACCCTGGGCAGCGTAGGCCAGCATAAACTCATAGCACTCTTCCATGGCCTCACAACGGTTCCGAATTTCAGCCAGCATCGATCAGCCCTCGCCCTTCCAAACTCTTGGATGTCGATGCCGAAGAAGACGGGGGCGAAGATGTGTCTACCACCCATCTCTGGGGGTCATGCTCTTGCAAATAAAAGTCGCGACTCATCCAGCCGAAAATCATCGACTTGGTGATGGGGCGTTTCTCCGGACGCAGTCCGAAGTAGACGTGGACCATGATCAACGCGATCAGTCCCACGCCCGCCAGGCCGTGCAACACGTACATCATGCCCCAGGTCATGTCGCTGAAGAGATACGGATTGCGGGGAAAGAAGATGGTGCGGACGCGGGACATCATGAACACACCAGTTACGATCGCAGAAAGACCGGCCGCGATGATGGCGCCGTGGTAGAGCTTGTTCTCCAAAGGATATTTGGCGAATCTGTCCGGTGGTGGCTCAGCCTTCCCGGCAGCCCGCAGCGTTCGTCGCCATGCATCCCGCAGGTCAATGCGGTCCGGCCAGATCGCCCAGAAGTCCATAAAGAAGGATGCGTGGATGATGTGAAAAATGATCGAAACCGTCAACACCGTGCCAGCGATCCAGTGATAGGTTACCCAATTGAACTGCACGCCGACTTTCGGCAGAAACGCGGTAAACAGCAGCGTGAACATGGAAGCTGCCATGATCCAGTGGAACATGCGCGCAACTAGCGAGTGTCTGGGCACATGGTCGGGAATTCGCGCTGCGACGGCTGGCGAAATCGTGCCCGCAAACTCTTTTGCTTTGGCAAAATATCGCAGGTAGGTGGCATGAACTATAAAGAAGAGGAATCCCGCGATCACCGAGACCCAGATCAGGAACCAGGCAATATGAATCGGGACAAGTTTACCCCACGGACTCGTCGCCCATTCTAAGAGGCCCATGTTGCTTCCTCCACTCCCGCTCCTCGTCCAACGACGGCGCGCTTAACGAGATTTCGCATCAGCGGGATCTTGTAGGCATTGAACTGCAATGGAACCGCTCCCTGGACGGCCAGTTTCCCCGCCATTTCTCCGGTGGCGGCGTTGCGCGGCTTGCCGCGAACTGCATCTTCGACCGCCTTTAGCCTTAACGGACGTGCGGCCGCGCCGTTCACCGCAATTCGGATGCGGTCAATCGTCTGGGCAGAATTCTCGCCCGACGTCACCACGGCCGAGGCGACATTCATCAGCGGAAAGTCCCAAACGTTACGGTCTCGAATCTTCTCAAAATAAAATTGCGCACCCGCCCAAGTGGAAGGAATACGAATTGCCGTAAGCAAATCCCCGGGCTGCAGGATGTGAAGCCGTGTAATGTCGATGTCAGGACCGACGAAATAATCCTCCGCCTCCACCACGCGCTCCCCTTTCCGCGTGCGGATGACAAACTTGGCGTCAAGCGCAATCAGGGCTGGGGCTGAATCGGATGGATTCACCGCAACGCAGCGGTCTGCGTACAGAATCGCATGCTCCCGGTTGCGGCCCTCCGGCGTATCGGCATAGCAAATGTTCCCGCCGGCGCGATAACAGGGCCAGCCGCTCCGGTAATACCAGCAGCGTGTATCCTGCGAAACATTTCCGCCGATGGTTCCCTGGTTGCGGATCTGCGGTGACGCCACTAATTCGGCAGCCTGCGCCAGCAGATCATACTTCTGCTTGATGACGGGGTGATTAACAACTTCGGTGAGCGTGGTCATCGCGCCGATTTCAATACCATCGCCGCCGTTGTTGCCGAGAGCGCGAAGTCCGCGCAGCTCGCCGATTCCACTCAGCTCGACGACAACCTTCGGCTTCCTGATTCGGTCTTTCAGCCAGTCGAAGCTGTCGAGCCCTCCCGCGAGCACCCAGGCATCGGGCCCGTGCTGTTCGAGAAGCATCTGCGCGTCGGCGACCGAAGTCGGCTGAAACAGTTCGAAAGTGGCCATTACGTCTCGTACGACAGCCATAACTCTCCTTCAAATCCCCTTCAAATATCGGCCGTCAAAGCGGGCCTTCATATATGCGCCATGAGTGGATGCTGCATCGGCCGCCCCGCTTCGAGCGATGTCAGAATCGTGTCGGCGTTCACCGGAGCGCGCTGAAAAATCTCGTCGCCCAATGCATCCGAGAGAGCGTTCAAGATCACAGCACATCCACCTCCAACCGGAGGCTCGCCGACACCGCGAGCGCCCACCGGCGTCTCCGGATCCGGAATATCCAACGCCGACCATTGCATATCGACGGGCACATCGAGAATGGTCGGGGGCTTGCTCTGGTAGAAGCGCTTCGAAAGCATCTCGCCGTAGTGGGGATCGAAAACCCATTTCTGGCCGATCGCATGTCCTATGCCGAGCGTCGAACGGCCGAGCACTTGACCACCGAGCGCCCGCGGATGAATGACCGTGCCGACATCGGCGGAGGCTAGAAAATCGACGATGTGGTACTTGCCGGTTTCGACGTCGACCTCAATCTCGGCGAAGCTGGCGACATAAGAGTACGTTGACCCATCGCGTGGGTAGTTGTCCTTCGCAGCCACCACCAGGCCTTGTCCAGCCAACGCCGCAACCGACGCCTTCGTCAACTTGTGGACATCGGCTGGCGCCTCATGGCCATCGTAGATGCCGCCTAATTCAATCGCGTGTTTCGCGGCCTGCGCCAAAGTCATGCCACTACCACCTTTGCGGAAAACGCGTTCGTTCGCTACCACATACTGCTCTGGCTTGCCGCCGAGTTTCTTCGCCGCGATCTCCTGAAGCTTCTGCCTGGCGGCCATCGCTGTGGCGTGTGCTGCCCGCGTCATGGCGTGCGTCGTCTGACTTCCGCCCGAGACGCAGGTGAACGGAAGATCCCTTGCCGTGCTGCCCCAGACTACGTTGCATTTTTCCCACGGCACGCCGAGAACCTCCGCCCCCGTGCGATGTACATCCATGACCGACTCGGTTCCCAGGTTGCCGATACCAGACTGGAAAGTGATTCGGCCATCCGGCCTGATCACGAGAAGCCCGTCGAATCCTATGGTGCCCCCGACGTAACAGCTCAGCGAAACACCAACGCCACGAACCTTTGTGCCTGTCTTTTTCGGAGTCCGTGCAACCCGCTCGTTCCATTTGAACTGCTCGGCGCCGCGGTCGAGCGCTTCTTTCAGGAATGCGCTGGTGGCGTACTGGCGTTTCCCCTGCACTACTGGTCCCAACGGCGCTTTGCCCTCGGGACAATTGACGCGGCGGATCGCTACCTGGTCGATTCCGAGTTTGCGCGCGGCTTTTGCGATGATGGGCTCGATAATTACAATCCCCTGCAACCCCCCGGGAGAGCTCTGCGCGCTGCGCGGTGGCGTATTTGTCAAAACCGTCAACCCGCGCCAGCGCATGGCCTGCGGCTGGTACAGCAGGGAGACGATGCGTCCCGATGACGGGGCATCACCCACTGCGTCATAGGGACCGTTGTCGCAAATGACGAACATGTCGAGGGCCGTGATTCGTCCCTCTTTTGAGAAGCCGACTTTCATCCGCCCCTGAAAGCTGGGACGCGCCCGTCCGATGAACGTCTCCTCCTCGCGGCTGATGCGCATCATGACCGGAGCGTTCGTTTTTTTCGCCAGCAGCGCCGGGATGATCATTGTGACTCCACCCGTGATCTTGCTGCCGAATCCGCCTCCCGTGTATTCGCTGATGAAAACAACCTTGTCCACATCGATGTTTAACCATCGTGCGATCGCGGGAAGTGTTTGCGCGGTGCTTTGCGTGCCCGTGTAAATGTAGACTTTGCCGTTCTGCCAATAGGCCATGGCGCTGCGCGTTTCGAGCGTCTGATGACTGGTGTCTGGAGTGACGAACGTCTCATCAAGAACCAGTGCCGCATTCCTGAACCCTGAATCGAGATCGCCGTACGTCCACTCGTCGGGACTCTTGCCCATCGGAAGACGCCCGTGCTTTTCCTCCTCGAAGTCAGCCTTGGTCCACTTCAGTTCCGTGACCGCGGGCGCGCCCGGACTCTGCGAACCGGCGGCTGCCGCTGGCCGGGTCCAGACGTTTCCATCCGTTCGCGGGTTCGGACCAGCCGGCCGCAAGGTTTCGAGCGGATCCACGGCGAAGGGAAGCGGCTCAAAATCGATTTGAATTTTCTCGATGGCTTCCGCGGCAGTCAGTTCGTCGACTGCGGCCACGGCGAGAACAGGTTCGCCCTGATAAACCGGCTCCATGGTGAGACCGCGCTCGCCCCACTTGCTGGCCTTGATCACCGTGCCATTGTCGGTAAGCGTATCGGCTGGCGCGGGAAGATCGTCCGCCGTGAGAATGCCCTTGACGCCAGGCATTCCGAGCGCCGCTCTAGCGTCGATGCTTCTGACCCGCGCATGCGGCATTGGGCTCAGCAGCAGTTTGCAGAACAGCATGCCTTCTGCGCGGAAATCCTCAGCGTACTTTGCATTGCCCGTGACCTTTGCATAAAGGTCAGGAGTCTCGTAGTTTTTGCCAATCAGCTTGTACCCCGCACCATAGGTGCGCTCGGCAGCCTTGTTCGAGTCAGCAGGTTTGTTGTTATCGGCGAGTTGTTTATTGTTATCCAAGCGACGACCCCCGCATATTCTCCGCTCCGCGCATCAACGCTGTCAGAATCTTGTCGTAATCCTGGCAGCGGCAAAGGTTCCCCGAGACCCCATGTGCCAGTTCCAGCCGGGTAGGATTTGGATTCGTTTTCAAGAATCCGACGGCGCTCATAATGAAGCCGGGCATGCAGAACGCGCACTGAAATCCCTGCTCGTCGACAACACCTTGCTGCACCGGATGCAAGGTTCCGTTGTCGCTCGCCAGGCCTTCGATCGTCATAACTTTCCGCCCACGCACCGTGTGTGTAAGTACCGAACATGAATAGTGGGGAATGTCTTCGATAAGCACCGTGCAGGATCCGCATTCGGCACGATCGCATCCGAGCTTCGTGCCGGTCAGTCCCAGCTTGTAGCGCAGCGTCCATGCCAACGTCTCTTGCTTCATGACATCGACGCGCCGTTGTTGACCGTTAACGTTCAAGGTGATGAGGCGCTCGCCTCCTCCAGCAGGTAACGGCTGGCCGTGCAGAATCGATGAGGCGCGAAAAAGATAATTGGCGGAGGAGGCGGCCACGCCGCTCGTGATAACACCTTTGATGAAGTTGCGCCTGGAGAGAGCTTTCAATACGCTTTCTTCCGGCACAGGCGGAATTGCCTTTGAACTTGTCTTCTCTGTCATGCTCGGACACCTTTTATCTGGGCAGCCGTTCTCCAGCTCCTGCGCATAAGGTCTTGCGCATAAACATCCATGCAGCGCGGCGCCGCCCAACCGGTTCGATTATTAGAAAGAAACGCCCGGATTCCGAAATTTCTTACGCAGAGATTATAATCTCAGCGCTCTTGTCGACGAAGATTCACGGACAACGCTTTCAGCAATCTCGCCGTCGGGCGCTACGGCGTCAGTCATCACCCCGTACAGGCCAGCTCCCGCGAGCAGAGGCGCCAAGCCTTTCAAAATCGAAAACAAGGTGACGGTTACGAGTTGCGGCGACGACGATCGCGTCAATCCTGGGCGCCAAGAGCAACTTCTGCCGTCCCGGGTGGTTATAGTAAAAGGATGGACAAACGCACGGACATACTGCGAGAGCTCGGGCGTGCGACGCTAACTCGTCGCCAGGTTATCCAGGGCACAGTCGCCCTTGCCGCTTCGTCGCTCCTGTCCGGCTGCGGTTCTTCGAATAGCGCGGGCGCTCCGCAACCTGCAAATCCGCAACCTGCAAATCCACAGCCGGTGCCTGCCGGGCTCTTGACTCAGGCTTCCTTGGTCGTCACAGCCACATCCGTGGGCTCGATTGGCCCAGCTTTCGCAGGGCTTTCCTATGAGAAGTCCAAACTTTACTCGCCGCTCTTCAGCGCCTCGAATAGCGACCTGATCGGCATGTTCGAGCGCCTCGGTCCGAGCGTTCTGCGTGTCGGCGGCAATTCGGTGGACAGGAATGTCTGGACGCCGAATGGTCCCGGCCAGACACCAGGCCAGATCGCACCGGGCGATGTCGATTCGCTTGCCGCTTTCGTGAAGGCCGCGGGCTGGCAGTGCCTCTACGGTATCAACCTGGGCGGAGCCGCCACCGGCGCGACGACACCCGCACTGGCTGCAGCCGAAGTTGCCTACGCTGCCCAGCAGTTCGGTTCGTCGCTGGTCGGCATAGAGATCGGCAACGAGCCCGATCTCTACGGGGACTCAGGAAACTATTTCGCGGGTGACTGGTCGCTCTCCCAGTTCCTTCCTCTTTGGGACCAATTCCGCGAGGCCATTCTTGCCAGCACGCCGGGCGTCCCGATCACTGGTCCGGCTGACGCCAGCAACGAGTCGACATGGACCGTTCCTTTCGGCAAGACCGCGACCAAAAGCGAGATTACCCTGCTCACCCAGCACTACTACCGTGCCAACGGGCAGCTGCCCACTTCGACCGCGGCATATCTGATAACGCCCGATCCGACGCTGATCGCAAACCTCGCGATCCTTGATGCGGGCGCGCAGAGCATCGGCGTCCCCTACCGGATGTCCGAATGTAACTCCTTCTACAACGGCGGATCGAGCGGGGTCAGCGACTCGTACGCATCCTCGCTCTGGGTCATCGATTACCTCTTCAACTGCGCTCAAGGTGGCGCCGTTGGAGTCAACTTTCACGGCGGCGGTGACGGACCGGGCTACACGCCGATCGCTGACAACGACGGCACTGTCGTAGGCGCGCGCCCCGAGTTCTATGGCATTCTCCTCTTCACCCTCGCCGGCCAGGGCACTCTTTACACGGCGCAGATCTCCGCCGGATCGCTCAACGTTACTGCGTACGCGGTCGGCGCATCTTCGGGCGGCCTCAACCTCATCATTGCCAACAAGGACCAGACCCAGAACCTCCATGTCGCCGCGCAACTTCCTCAGAGCGCCGGCTCCGCCACACTCGTCGCCATGACCCAACTCACGAGCGGAGCTACCGCACCAGGTCTGTCCGCAACTTCGGGGGTTACGATCCAGGGTGGCAGCGTGAATCCGGACGGCACATTCGCTCCCTTACCCGGCTACACTCTCAACCCTAGCGGCTCCGAGCTTACATGCTATGTTCCTGCCCTCAGCGCGGTTCTGATTCAGGTTCGGTAGGGTCAACCCATTCGCCAACTAACGGCGCAGTCGGAAAAACTGCTGCAGTATCTCGGCCGACCGCCCGGCCAAAACCCCGCCTCGGACATCCATCTCGTGATTCATGCTGGGGTGATTCACCACTCGGAGAATGGAATGGATAGCGCCGGCCTTCGGGTCGTCGGCGCCATACACCAGGCGGCGCAATCGCGCGTGAATCGCCGCTCCCGCGCACATCGCGCACGGCTCAATTGTTACAAACAGTTGACAGCCAACGAGCCGGTGATTACCAACGGTTCTCCCGGCTTCGCGCAGTGCCACCATTTCGGCGTGCGCGGTCGGGTCGTTGTCAGTGAGGTTGCGATTCCAGCCCCGACCTATAACACGCCCTTCGCGCATAACTACGGCTCCGACCGGCACTTCTCCGGCCTCAAGCGCCCGTTGGGCGCAGTGGAGGGCTTCCGCCATCCAAACCTCATCGGAATGAGAATCTTCGGCGGCAGATCTGTCAGCGGCGAGCGGGTTGTGTCCCATCGGGGTTGCCAAAATGGTAGTTGTCA
>Ga0302179_10000965_pt1 | contig 17904 bp, 27 predicted proteins | sample I_Palsa_E3_1_FD_198788 | JGI IMG/M metagenome (GOLD analysis project Ga0302179, IMG submission 198788) | Peat permafrost microbial communities from Stordalen Mire near Abisko, Sweden - I_Palsa_E3_1 | ecosystem: Environmental > Terrestrial > Soil > Palsa > Peat permafrost | place: Sweden...
CTTCCCCGCTGATTCCGACAAGCTCCATCCCTCCTTAATCAATTTATCCACTTCAACCTTCAACTCCGTCCCAAGCGGTAACTGTGCGAGGCCCATCATTTTGCCCAAATTTTTGCCGAATTCGATTGCATAATCTGCTCCCTTGCGGTATCCAGCATCGAATCCATCTTGTGCAGACTTGGATTGTCCCGCTACTATTCCTGCCTTGTAGCCTTCCTGTCTTGTTAATGCGGATTTGGGCGGACGTTACATTTGAGTGGATCTCTTCGAGTTTTTCAAGATCTTTTTGGAAGGGTTCGATGGGCGAGATGCCAATGGGGCCCAGACCTTCGTTGTCGTCGTCGTCCCAGACATCATCCATGAGTTGAGTAACCAAACTCGGTTACTCCATCGTTCAGGGCCAACAATTGCACGCAATGCATCCGCTATGTAATCATACAGGTAATAGTTTTAATTGCATCTGTCAGCTTGAAAGTATCATGGACATTTTTAAATGGACTTTCAGACAACTTGTCCTGATATTCTCTTAGCATTACACCGAAACAACCTCAAATGAATGTCGTGCGTTACACCTGGTTAAGTGAGACTTTTCTTCTATATACTTGTCACTTGCAGTATCTGGATGGATTAAGCTTTTTACTACCAATATATTAGGGTAAATCATAACCCTAGCATCTGTTTCCATTTTTGGTTGTTTGTTGATCCGTTGACTCCTGCATGCATGGCCAAGAGAAAGCGAGAAGACGATTCCACCGCGTCATGTCTTCGGACGACAATTTTGGAAGGCCTTGGAAAGCCGAAACGCGTCAAACCTCAGCAGTCCAACCGTGTTGCAGATAAGGAGAACAGACTACCAGAGTCAAAGCCTCCTTCGAAACCATCTCTCCAATCCCGCGTTTCGGGGGCCAAGAATCCCAGGAACGGCATCACAACCAAGAGAAAGGTGTCCTCTGGACCATTGCTATATAGGCCTGTCTTGCAGCCCAAATGTTTGAATGTATCAGCACAACTCAAGAAATACCCAATCTCGAAGCACATCATTAACCCAAACTCTTACAAGGATGAAGGGTGGATCGGTCAACAGCAGGTGCTAATGACATCAATTTTGAACGAGGCTCTCGAAACGCATTCCTCTCAAAGCAAAATATGGAAAGAGAAAAACTTAGACCTGGCTCGAACGAAAGCCTTTGATTACTATCAAAGCGACGAATTTCAGATTATTGTCCGGCGGTTGAATTCTGTATCCCTCCAGCCATATCTATAAGCTAAGAATACTCTAGGCATTTAGGACCAGAAACATCATGTTGACTGCCGATGCGCAATGTTTTCGAGACCTCAGGTTAAGGTCTGCTGTCAAAGAGATCTTATACGAAAGCTATAACTTTGCTTGGCTTGCGCTTGGAATGGAGCTCGTGACGGGTAGAACGTATGATTCTCTTCTCGAGAACAACAAACACAGCTTGTGTGTCTTCATAGACAATGTATCGCCAATCATCGGACGCGTTAATAGTTAGTTCATCCTTGATCAAATCGACGTGCAAGAAATATCGGATGATGCATCCCGGGATCAGCTTTCAATGCTGAAGATACTATCATTAGTGTACGCGTTGGATCATCTCAAGGCGAGGCTGCCCGGGCCATGCCTGTTCCGGCCGGTACAGTCTCCGGCAATTCCATGCCTTATAATGATAGAATTCCCAGTGCAAATCTTCTCTCGACATTCTGAAGAATCTGTCACGAGTGTGTTTGGCCGGACAAGGTAATATCAGTCGAAGATTACAATCGATCACGAAATCTGACGTCACGCATGTTCAATACCCGTTAGATGATTTCAATTATCAAATCACAAACCTAGCTATAGACATGAGGGACGGGATACGTCTCACGAAACTTGTCGAGATTCTGTCTGGTAGGGACGATTACTCCCAACATTTACGCTGGCCAGCGATAAGCCACACGCACCGGATACACAATCTCGGCATTGCTCTGACAGCAATTCAGAACGAAAGGATCAATCTGTGCGCGGATGATGGCACCAGTGTGACCGCTGACGATATCGAAACTGGAGTCAGAGAGAAGACTTTCTTGGTTCTTTGGCTTCTCATAAGTCGCTGGAAATTACCACGGTATCTCGAGAACGTCCATCTCCGAAATGAAATTCGGATACTCAAGAAGCTTTTATCGATAAGGAAGAAAAAGTTGCCTGCCGTAAAAGTTCCAACCGGGTCAATCTGAGCTCACATTGTCAGGTGTATGAAAACTCAGGAAACAAATGCGTAGAGGAGCTTCTGGAATGGGTAGCGCTCGTGTGTTCGCTGAGCGATAAACCTCTCTCGAATTTCACAACCTCATTCGTCAACAATGAACCTTTCGATTGCATATTCAGATTCTATTTTCCTCGGAAGGACGCAGCTTTCGTCCAAAAGCACAAGGAGGCTCTGCCCAACGTATTTGGTTTCACCCATTGTTCACAAATACTTATGACAGACAGTAGTCACGTAAGAACTCCAAGAGAATTGCTCGATATGCGTGTCATTGTGATGACCCTTGCTCTACTGGCAAGTAGAGTCTTGTCTAACAATGATCGAATCGAGGTAAAGCTCCGTATTCACTTTATATTTACGTAGGCCGCTATCACTATTCAAAGGCAATTTCGGTCGTATGCGAGGAGAGAAGATAATATGGTACTCAACAGAAAGCAAGCAGCAATCAAGATACAGAGGGCATTTCGGAGATACCTTGATCGAAAGCTGAAGAAGCTCGTAAGCACAACCGTTGCTCTTCAAGCGTTAGCTCGTGGATATCTCTTTCGGGCGGAATGGAGGAGAAGAGCTTTGCGCAGTGCACTTCGAGGCCAGGAGCGAGTGTACCGTGTACCTAAAGCAATAGAAGTAGTTCGCCAATGAAAGCATCTCTCAACAAGGCAACAACAGCTTGACCGATTTGATTAATACCTACAACAGCCGCTATGAATGATCTTTGCCCTCTTTCGCTTGTTGGCGGGGGCGAACTTCTAACTCTGCTTGAGCAAGCTTCATGTTAAGAAGCAGTCCATGTGCGGACTTCTGATACAGTGACGCCATCCTTAGGGAAGTCTGAAACACCTTTGAGCGTTGTTCGACTTGCCTCGCTACCAACACCTAGCAATCAATCACGAAGTCAAAAGAATGGTACATGGTTCTCGCAATCCAAACGGGCTTTGATCCTCCCATCTTCGATAAGTTGTATAACTTCAGCGGCAAGGTCGTTGATCGGTACAGCAAACAGAGACGACAAAGTAGATAATTCGATGGTGGAATAAGGATAGAAGGCCTCGACAAGGGCTTTTTGGCGTATTTCTTTGTAGAGGACATCAACATGTGCCGACAAGAATAGATCTGCAATGAAGTCAGGTTTATGACGTTCGAGTATTCCAAGTGTGACTGAATATCGAGCAGAATAGTATGCTTGAGCAGCTTCGCGAATGTGTGGTTCCAGCTCCAGGTAGACCTTAAACTCCGAATTATCTAGAAGTCGAGTTTTCAGCTCCTCTCTGTCGAAAAAGGCCATTGCACACAGACCACCATAGATAGCCACATCGTTTGCGGACAATATCTAACTATGTTAGTTTATAAGGCAGTGCATAATACCTCGTTATAACTCGAGCCCAAATCAGTTCCAATTTGCATGAACTCCGAAGCCGCGGTTGAGTACTTGCCTGTGACTAAGGAATACAGTGCAGAACTAGCTTTCAGTTTCGAGTTGACTGAAGCTTTGTCGGGTCCGTCAGGGGCATTCTGAGCCTTCGCAATGTAGGCTTGGGCAGTAGAATAATTTCTCATTTGGAAGCCAACGTTTATTGCATCTAAGCATTGATCGAGAAGGTGTTTCGGCGATGTACAATAGTCCCTGATCCTCGTATAGCATTTGAGAGCATTCTCATAGTCTCCGCATTTGTAATAGTGCTCAGCGAGGTCCATGTGCCCCATCTACAGTGAGCTGCTTGCTCGCCGAGCTGTTCACCCGAATGCTTTCTTTGATCAGGTTGTTCTTGTAATTCTTGAGCTCTGCTTCCAGTTTCTCGACAGTGAGCTTGCTGGATCGAGTGGCATAGTCCATCCAGGCCTGGTCCAGGGCTGCTTCGGGGAGTGCAGCATTGTGCTGCTGTAACTGTTTGACCGTCTCCTGATACAGAGCGACATTGAGCGTTGTGTCTTTGATGAGGCGGACAGCGAGCTTGAGCGCATCAACGGCGTACGGTGTGGATTTCAGAGCAACAAATCTGAGGCGGTGGATCTGGCCATGTCCTGTGTAGTTGAGAATGTACTGGTCCAGGTCCCAGTTGGGCTGTATTGCGGTCATCAGCACCACCTGTCCGCCTGTCGACCGCCGCCACATCATCAGATCACAGATCACTTCCCGATAAATAAAGCCATCGATCCGTCGGCATTACCTCCGCGGCCACGAAAATTTACACAAAGTCGCCCGCATCGAGAGCGACAGACAAGCAAGGATGCTTTGGAGCCAGAGGCACACGTCTCAAATTCATTGCCGACATACAGCAGGCTGCGAGGCTACTAAGCTCACAAGCGAAATCCTATGCCAGACTTCGAACAAACAAATCGACAAGTTGGCCATACTACGTCCTTCCAAGCCTGCAGTCTTCACCGGCTTCTCAATAAACATTGATTCGGCAATAGCAGAACTAATCCTTCAATATGTCGTTGAAACTCCCTCTCCAGTGGATATGTGGACTCTACTAGCATCCCGCGAACCTCTGCCAACTGCCCCGTCATCAGCCTACCGTCTCTCGCGTACAGCTTCATATACATGTAAAAGCTAACTATAGAACTCTGTCTAATCAACTCTTCCTGGAATGCTCTAATCACTCCCATATTATACCACTCAATCCATTTATCCTCCGTTCATCAACCGTCCTCGCTCCTCGCGACACTACACACCAATCCCTCGAAACGTCCACTCATACACAGCCTAAAGATCACAATCCCTCTCCCCGGAGACAACATAAAAGACCCCGAACAATTCCCCCTACGCCGCACATTCCGGAAACTTTTCCAAAAACATATCCCGCAATTACAGTCCCTGCATATCTTCCACTGGTCCTTTTTCGACGCAATGACGTTTTTGAAGGATTGTCTTCGAGGGGGTGTGTCGCTTACACATTTGACGATACAGTGTAATGGACCCTGTGTGACTGTTACGGGGGGGTATATCTGGAGCATATTACGGGAGTTTGGGCAATTGGAGGAGTTGTGGTTTGAGTTCTGTGCGGAGGATATAGCATTGGGGAGGTGCAGGGAGCTTAATCTGGGAAAGGAAGGAAGGTGTGAGCGGTTGAGGAGGGTGGGAATTGGAGGGGTGGAGGTTGCAGAGGGGGATGTAGAGAGGTTGCAGGAGGGTTGTCCCTGTTTGGAGGTCATGGAGATTAATGGCGAGACGAGGTTTTTTACTATCTAGACAAGTCGTCAAGGAAGAGGGATTAGAATACGGCGGGTTTGGCTTCGCACAGTCATAGCACTTGCCAAAGTCTGCGAGACTTACTTACACAGAGGAAGGAATTCGAGTTAGAAGATTTCTACATCGTCATGATCATAGACAGCACATTCATCCAGCAACCCACTCTATCCAACTGATTCATTCTGAGCGAAGAACAATCCATTACTCTGCAAATATCCACATCTCATAACCCCCTCCCTCCCCTTCCTCATCTAATGCTGCCCTCTATTCTGCAACCTACTCATCAACCCCCTTGCAACACAAAGGATTCCATACCGCTGAATAATAAAAAGATGCGAATCAAAGAACCGATCCACACAATTCTGCACACAAGCCTCCTCGCCCCTCTCAAATTTACTCCCGCCCATCTTCCCAATACATTTCTTAAAGCACCTAACGTTACATTCGTACTTCGCGGGTCTACATATCCGCGTGCTTGTGGATGCCTACCGTTAGCGCCCGGCGTCTTGTATGGGGGGGACTTTTTTGCAGCTCTGCTTTCTGTGATTCCTGCTCGATGACTTTTTGGATTTCGAGCTTTGAGGCGGGGTCGAGGTTTTGGATTTGTGTGAGTGTTTCTGTTGCGTCGAGGGAGTTCATTTTCACGGAAGTGGAAGGAGGTGGGCGAAGTGAGCTGGAGTTTGTCAAATTTGATCGTCGGTGCCGCTGATGGCGGTTGTCGTGCCCTAGTAGGGCTGAAAATCTCAGGGCGAAGGGAGTACTATGTGAAATAGTAAGCTGATCTGATCTGATCTCATTAGCCAAGTCAGTGCTTTTTCTTGCGGGGGTTTCCTTGAAGTCTGACGTGATTATTTCATATTCGAAAGTATGGGCCTTGGATTCGGGATACAGATACCGGCGAAGGGAGTTCATGCCTGCGATAAAATTTACTGTATCGGAGATCTTCAGTGCCGCGCGCGTTCAGATGTTAATCTTGGATGGACCAAAGTCCGTCAGAGTGTGGCACCCGATCGTGAAAACCGGTTGTAGAAATAGATTCGTAGTAACGAGCATGTAACTAGAGACGAAGGGATCTGGGGGGTTAACGTTCCATGATCAGATCAATGAATGAATGAATATATTCAAGAGCTAGAAAAAAGCATCATATAACACGAATCAAAGCATCCAACCCCATCAACGGCACTTATACACTCACGCAATCAAACACCTCCCAGCCAGCCCTATTCACCTCACTCAGTCCTCAACTCTCAACCTCCATTTCCTCTCCCTCAATCTCCATATTCTCCACCAACATCTCCTCATCATCGGTACTATCCCCCGTCTCAGCATACTTTGCCGTCCCCCGCTGCCTTCCACTGGTCCTCCTCTCACCGGCATTCTCCGCAGAAACTCTCGGTTTCTTAATCGTGCTGGGTTTCTTGACCTTTGTCCCTGCGGCGGCACGTTTCTTGGCCGTCGGGGAGGGAGGCGATTTTGGAGATTTGGGTGGTTTATTTTGTTTCATCGTTGGTTTCAATGGTTTTGGCTTACGCGCCACCTGTAAACATCAGCTACATGTTTTCTCGGTGAGATGGAGGGACTCGGGAGGTACATGTCTTGTTCCGCGTTTGAGTTTTGCGGGGAGGGAGTCTGCATAGGCGGTTGGGAGGTACTGTTTCCGCGCGATCTATTTCATCGTTAATCTATGAATCTCAGGGGGATAGGGGGTAGATACCTCCTGAGCAACTTTCTGAGAAGGCAATGCAGCGAATAATTCAGCCGGCAACTTCTCCTTCTGCGGATGCGTGACTAAAACCCAATCATTCGCCGCTGCACGCAGTTTAATAATCTCCTGCGCCAAATCACTCAGAACATATAGATTCTAATCTCAGCAAACTCCACGAGACCGGGGACGTACCTCGGATTTGTCCATTTCGAGGGCGTCGCGGGCTTGTTTCACCCGCTGAGCCAAATGGAAGAATAATGCGTAATTATCCGCCGTACCAACACAATCGAGATAGAAATTGAGATAGGTCGATAAATCATCTAGGTCGGATTCTTTGGTATCAAAGTCGCTGTGGTGGGAGAGTAAATGGAGTAATCGCGGGAACGTCCGTTCCAGGACTAATATCTTCTTTGCTCCTGAAATGCATTAGTGAAAAGGAGTTATGAGGGGGGTACGGAATTCGGAGGCACGGTTTTTAAGCCATCGCACCATGTCGTCTTTGAATTGTTCGCTTGGTTCGAAGGCCGCGAGGAAACATAGTGTGTACCATCGGGGGGCAAGTAAGTTACTTTGCAACCCCTTCTTGAGGGCTTCGAAGAACCCGTGACGGACTTCCGGACAGTCGTCCTGGCATTAGATTTGCTTTGTTAGGGTGGTATACTTGCGGGAGAAGGGACACAAGGTTGAATGATACGGGGGTGAACATGCGCTCGTAGACGGCTTGGTTGTTGGGTAATCTCGTGGTACATAGTTTAATCACTATTAGACCTGCTCCGAGACGTAACCTGGCTCGTGTGGAGATTCTATGGTTAGTGTAATCGGGGGTTGAGTTACGGTGTGTCGTCTTCGGAACGGAGTTCACCGCCTTGGACTAAGGTGCCTAGAAGACGGAGGACGGGCCTGGCTAACGGCTCAGCGGCATCAGGATCGATATTGGCGCGTAATCGATTTGCTAGGATCTTTAACGCAAGAATCTGTGATTAACGTTTGAGTCTTGAATGGGAGATACTTTTGCTCGACATTCAACTCCAAGTTCGGAATCTTTCACCCACTCCTCGCCCCCTTCATTGGGTTCCCTCGTATTCATCAGAATGTCTTTTATACATTTGTCGATGATGACATCGGCATATTTCTCTACCGTTTCACTTGCCAGGATCATCAACTTTGACAGACTGCCCAGTCGATTCACAAATGATTTATCCTCAAAGGTCAAAGAGGGAACAATTTGCTATCATTAGTTCGAGGTTTTTAAAGGGATTACTTCCACGAGATCCTCGGCGTAAATATTTCGTCGCTTCATATTCAGGAGGATAGTAGTCGCTCGACGACCCTGTCTTTCTGTATCTCCCTCCAAGGCGAACGTCTTCAAAGCTTCCACAAAGTCCTTTCCTTGTTTCCCGGGGAGATCGACTTCCGGTAGACGCGAAACGGCTTTGAGAACATCTTCCACGGCAAGTTTATCTTCGATACTATTGTCTGGAGAGACCTTGGCCGCTTCGTCGACGATCCATTTCGCTAATGTAGGTACGAGATCCTTGAATATCTTTGAATGGGACAGGGATAATTGTTTGAGGAGATCGTGTGCCACTGCTCTTGATGGAGAGGGGACTTCTGCGTCGGATAATGCATTGATGAGGCATTCAAGAGTTGTTTTGTTCCATACTTGAAGAGTACATTGATGAATAAATGCAGTGAACGTCGGGACAAGAGTGGGCGCAACTTCTTCGATCCGGGATAGCAGTTCTTTCTATCATAAGCGATTTTCTCATGGACCTGACCTGTGAATTCCTCAGTGTCTTGAAATCTTTCTCAGGATCAATCAAGTCACGGAACATTTTGAGTCCCCTCCTATCGTTCTGCTCTCCCCATTTCTTCAAATCCGCCTTCCGCTGTCCAGCACTCTCTGGCATTCCCAACAAAGCTGCAACAGAAGTACACACAGCATCGAACCGCTTCGTCACTTCCTCTTTGTTCTCTGCGATTTCTCCACCGTTGTATTTCTCAGCGGCATCCACATACGCTAATACATACTGTTGACCCTGTAATTGACGACGCGGTAACGATTGGAATGCCCGATGAGATTTCTCGCCGAGTTGAGATGTGAATAGTAATAATCGTTTGGTGCGGAGCATATCGTCGGCAATATTGAAAGGGATAAGGACTGTGTAAAGGACCTTGTAAAGGATACTAGTGAGATCGCGATCGTTGGTATACATTGTTAATATCAACGCTGAGGGGATCCAGGAGAATGTTTCCGTGGCAGCCACCTGGCCGGACGCGCTGCTATTAATTTCGTCCAAGGGGGAAGGTACATATCGTAGTAAGCGAGATTCCACATCCTTGCGAGAGCTTGCATGGATTCGATTCGGATCGCGTTTTTCCGATCTTTGCAACGTTCTGCGAGGGACTCGAGACTCTGTTTTCCGATACGAGAGAGGAGGAGGTTATACGATAAAGAGCTGAAGACTTTAACTGCTGAAAGACGGACTTTGTCGTCTGGTGATAATAGCAATTCGTTTAATTTCCCTGCCGTCAGATTACAATGCTGATGAACATACCAGCAAGATCACCCACGACATCAGGGTTATTGGCCAGGATATCGGGCACAGCTTCGACCCATTTTACTCTCACATTGGGATTCTTGTCATTCCTCCTGGCCAACCATGCATTCCAACACGCGGTGTAGATAAGAGTGAAATTAGCGCTGGCGGTTCTTGCTCCAGCCATTTTCCCTACACATTCGACTGCCATACTTCGTACTTCGGAGTTCTCCGTTTGAAGTTCCGCTTCCAGTAGCGGGATTGTATTCGACAACATATGCGGGCTAGCGAGATACAACTCATTAATCAGATAATGAGCCTTCTCCAAATCCTCGATATCAATCTCATCGTCCGGGGAATCAGGCAACAACACTTCTGAGAAGTACGTGCAAATATCTCTGGCTAGGTGATCTGCACAGTCCTGACAGAGTCCCTTGGCCATGATATACGCAGCGGGATATCCACCGATTCCGAGAGAAGTAAGATCCGTTTGATCTTTCTTCTTTTCCTTGGGTGGGTGTTTCCGGATGAATTGGGCGAGGATGATTTCCATGACCGGGGTGGGGAGTCCTTCTCCTTCATCGATGATGTGGCCTAGGATATTCGACATCATATGCTCGATATCTTTATTCAATGTCGGTGTGCAGAGATCGAAGAAGGTTTTGAAGTACAGGGAAATCAGGTTTGTCGAAGAGTTTCCAAGATCGTTTATGATGACAATACATTTCGTTGTTTCCAGGATCTTGAGAAGGTGGATTGCGTTGGAATAGTATGCATCATCCGTGGATTCGATGCTCTTGAACTGTTTCACAAACAACTCAAACGCATCCTACAGTCAGTACACGCTTGTTTATATCCGAACCTTTAATTGGGGCGACGTGAATGGCGCCTCGGGCGCACAAACTCTCAACACTTCCACGATACAAACAGCGACATAGCTTCTAACACCTCGGTCCTTGTGTTGTATAAGATTCTTGTCAACAAGCTGAGGTGCGACTGTCTTCTCGATCTGTGCTTTGAGGGCGGGATTGTCCTGTTCTGCGTCGCTGAGCTGGTTGAAGAGCGAGGTGAGTCGTTTGATGAGTTCGGCGGTGGTTATCGGCTTGTTTGCACGTGGAACGAGCGGCTGTTGGATGTGAAGGAGAGAATGAGAGGCAGAGACCATGGCTGCTGCGGCGGGCGACGGGCTCAACAACAGCCGCTGTGGATGATCTTCTGCTACTGCGGCCTCCACGCGTTGTCGTTCACCAAATTGACGCGGATACCCTTACCCACGCAACGCATCATGAGGGCAGTGTCCTGTCCGGCCGGAACACTTCCGATCACATCTCACGCAAACTTATATCTCACCATCACAAAAAGAGGGGTGAGAGTAATGCCAGCAAGTGCTTTGATAGCTTTACACCTCGTAAAGTCAAGCTATTCCCCTCTTCGCATTCGACATCTGGTGTACTATTGCCCATTCCTGCCGTAAATAAACGATGAGATGCTTACTCCGACGGCGACCGGATCTCATTCAATTCCCTTGGGATGTCTACGCGTCCCCTGTCAAAACCACAGCCAGCAACACAGTTCATCAGCCGTAGAGCCCACAATTGCTCACTATACACGAAATACAAATTCCCGGATCCGCAGAGATTGGACAGGAACGGACAAAGCCTGATCTCAGGACAAGACTCACTGTTCAATTTCTACCCCTGATTCAACTCAACACTGGCGAAACCGTTTTGAAATTCTCTCCACGGACGAGCTACTATTTATTCCGAGCGGATATCGAAACCTGTGTAGACGCGGACGCAGTTCCATCCATACAACGTCCTCGCTAACTCTTCCAATCGAACCTCGCGGCCCATTCCATTCCCTCAAACCGCCCGAAACCGCGCCATCGCTCGATCTCTCAGCAGCGGCCCAATAGTATCCTTCAGCCCCTGGGCAGCCGTACTCTTCCCATGCACCTCCCTCAGCGCCATCTCATCCGAATACCGTTCCCAGAGATACAAAGTATCCATCTCACTTTCATCCGCGGGGATAAGAACAAGATAATTCAGGGTGTCTGATTCCACATTGACGATTTCGTCTGCAAAAGAGTCTAGAAAGTGTAAGACTTGAAAGCGTTTGCCGGGGTGGGCGGTATATGTTCCGGTCCAGAAGTACTGGGCTGAGGTGGGTTGGGAGGGGGATTGCTTTTGGGAGAAGCCTAGCATGGGTTTCAGGGACGTGATTTTGGGGTTTGTTCCGAAGGTGGTTTTGGCTTGTTGGATAATAGATTCACTGCGACGTTAGCTTTGGCTCACCAATTCAGTATAGGGGCTTGACATTGTCGAATTCCCTGGGAGTCGATCTGCTCTGCTCGTTAGCGACAATGGAAATATCTTTTACTTACAATACAAAAATCTTCAAGTCCGGCGATGGCTCATCATGAGCAGAAAGTACACAGTGGAAAATCATGTCGTTTGATTGACCCGTGGACGCGAACCATCCTCGCCAAAAGTTCTTTAATATCTTCGAGTTAGCCTAACTCCTCGTGGATGATAGTGTAATACATCGCCCTCCTCGGCACTGACTCCAGGATACTCGATCAACACCGCCTTGGCATTCCCCGGAACGACACGCTGTACGGTCGTCATTGCCGTGTGATCTTCTTGGGACCGGTCTACTTTTTGGACGTGCAATCAGTTCAATTTGTCGGCCCCCGCCGCCCCGCAACCAGGTACGCCACATAGGCGCCCACCAACGCCTCTGTTTACCATTTTGTTTGTCTCTTACGCTCTTGTTGCATGACAGCAAGGGCACACCTCATCCCGCGGATCCTACTCTAATCGATGTGACTATTGATTTCTGGGAAAACTCCAGATATAGCCCTCCCAGAACTCAAATTTTCCGATTTGACCTCGCTAAGTTTCAAATTTCAGAAACTAATGTAAACTTCTTCGTAAACCTCTGATTCACAACTTGTACAAATCCCTTGCCAATATCATATATCACAACTTACTTCCTCCATGATCTACATGGATATCCACCACTTCATCGTGTTTCAGAAAATACTCCACACAATCCTCCTCTGCAACTCCATTCTCGTGTTGGACCACCGCAAACTCGACGGCCTATACAATATAAGCACAATTAGCAAGAGTGTAGGCAATACCTCATCGAGGGCACACATTGGGGAATGCCACCGATTAGCTTCGTATACAATCCCCATATTTCCCACGGCAATAAAGGCCTTCACCGTGTTCAAATCAGGCTTATCATCTAATCTCAGTCTAATTCGCAGAACCAAGTCTCTGAAGCACATACCTTTATCCTCAGCGACAACGACGACATATGCTCTCTTGTATTTGTCCGTTCCCAGGGGAATAAAAGCTTGTCGAGTATAGGGATGCCGTTCAAAGACCTTTATCCGTAGTCGCCCGTTCTTTACAGGGCGTGGTGCACACCGAAAGTACGCTGTATTACATGACGCTGGCTTTCCACTGGGGGCCTTGGAATAGTATGACGGGAAAGATGTCATTCCCCGAACCACGAGAGCGGTTCCTTGATTTCCTTGGTGAGCGGCGGAAGGAGATGATGGAGCGGCGATGACTTGCAGGCCATGGCCTGAGATAGCCTCATGGCTCAGTGGTTGTGCGATGACTTGTCGAGTCATTGAGCAGCCGTAACCCAACGCGAGAATTACCGGCTGGCATATATATAGTCGGAGGCAGAGGGAGAATCCCCCGAGGATGCAGGCTGTCAGATAACAGGCCTTGGTCTGGATCGCAATTCCATGCACCTATCACAAACTGGGACGCGGATCCACGCATTATAAAGCGCAGCCCAGCATAATCTGCGCGGCCTGGGGCCCCAGGGCCCTAGAATCTATGGGCTATTAGGGCGCCGATCACCTAAAGGGGCTGACAGCTGCGGACTCTAAAGTTTTGATCGCTTCAGCTTGGGTGAGAAGATCTTACATGCCTAACCCTCTTCTCAGTTGAAGATAAAATTCAGCAGATTTGTTGGGTCTTCGAATCCATCAGTCATTGCCATCAGGCCTATTTCTCGCCAGTTACCGTGTTGTTCCCCCTTGTTTCTTCTCTCAGCTACAACGTGCCTCCCACAAACCTTAACCTGATACACTGTTCGGAGCTTACCTCAATCGAGCAACAGTCGAATCCGACGTTTATGAGTCTCAGGATCCAGGAATATTCTCTCTCGATCACCATACCTTGACTGCGCTCAGTGCTCAGGAATTTTCTGAAATCGCCTGTGGTGCTGTTGGTGAAAAATTCTGTTTTCCCGCTGTTGCCATCGAGCGCCAAAGTGATTCGGGCTCGACTTACTTCGCTGAAAATCAATTGCTCGGATCGTTGTGCTGCATTTATGAATCGCAACGTATAGCAAAACGACGATTCGACGAAAACCTTCCACATCTTGCTCTCGGGATCGTCAATGTTGGCAACTGGGTGGAGCTCTGGGGATGTTGGCCGAGAAACCTTACTGATAAAGTATCGCCTCACCTACTTCGTGTGCTGATTATGTGTAGACAGATGTATCTGTATGGCACATATATGATTTCCACATGTTCAACATTCGTGGGTGCGTTGAATTGGTGTCTTTTTGCCTCAACTTACACGTCTGGATGAAGAAATATCAGGATCAACTATACAACGCTCTTATGAACCCGCGAGCAACGCCCGATTTCACATCAGTCAACCCCATCAAAAGGCAAACACCGGACCCACGAGATCCGTCTGATGGCGAACGAACACCGAAACGAACGGCAATGGACCGAAGTGGGGCCGGGGTCTCGCCGCAATCCATCGAAACAACAGTCGAGGCTCAGAGGCCACATGATCTGATCTGATCACCCAAAGGGACGATCTTTTGTGGCTCGCACTTTTTGTAGCTCCGTCACAGATATTTAATCAGGTCTTGGTACCGGTTTTTCTTCAGACTTCCGCAATCAACATTTCTCAACCGTGTGCTGATTCACCTATGTCTATTAACATGTCGCCAGCAACTCCTGTTCCTGACTCTGAGATGTTTCGTCTAAGTCAGTCGCCTTTGTTCCCTTACTATGAGCCTTCCTTGGAAGGAGTGAGAAAGGACTTGGAAGACATCATCTCTGAGATGGATGTTCTCAAGGGCCGCGTTGAGCGCACTCATGCACTGTACGTCACCTACCGTCGTGGCACAGAGGAAGAATTCCTCTCAAAACAAATCTTCTACGACTATATTCGTCGCCTTCAGAAGACTTTGTTCTCCTTGCTGGGCTATGTCAGGACAGTGCTCCTGAAACTGGTCAAGAAGTTGATGATGAACACGTTGGAGCCACCACCGCACAGATTATTCAATACCTCAATGTATCCCCAAACTCTGAAAGATTGAAGCTCATGAGTTCTAGTCAATGGAGTCCCCTCCCGAGGTTACTGTGTGATGAACGGGGAGTTCGTCGGTTCATATTTGTCTGTATGAGTATATCTGGGAAATCCTTTTTTTATCGCTTTTTGGCTAGTTGATTGCAGGGGAGTTTCAAAAGTGGGTTTATGTGTGAGTATCATCGCGAAATTCGGTTTTTTTTTAGATGCCTGGGGAATTGAAAATGTTTGATTATTATGTATGAGTATTGACATATTCTTTTCTTCGTATTTTGGAGCGTGAGGTTGCATCAATGAGGATATCAGTAGTTAGGAACTATCATCCATGGCATGGAGTTGCAGTCATATCAGTTTCGTGGGAGAGCTGTGCTCGATGCCTTGAAAATCAAACAACAGCGGGGAAGTTGGCCGGCACGAGAGGAATACCGATTACCGAATGACATTGAATTTGCTTGTGTGGGGTGCACATAAAACGGGCGAACAGTCTGCGGAGTGTTCCTCAATGTGGGAGAGCAGTGGTTCTCCCATTCATCTTCCGCCGCGCCCAGCAAATTCAATGTCATTTTCGGTATTCCTCTTGTGCCGGCCAACTTCCCCTCTGTTGTTTGGTTGAAGGTGAGAGCTGAAGCCTGGGCGCTAGCCTGGAGCTGGTGCACTATCCCGGAGCCTGGGGCCGCTAGCCTGGAGCTGGAGCTGGAGCGCTAGCCTGGAACTGGAGCGATAGCCTGGCGCTGGAGATGCGAGCCGGATGCGCTGGTCATATGTAATTCGTAGGGTGCCCCGGGAGATTATTTATGCTGGGCTGCGCTTTATAAGGGGTGGATCCGCGTCCTGGTTTTTGGCTTGCATGAGGTGACGATAGTGCGCCAGCCAGTCAACGGTCCGTCAGGCGATTTGTGCGATCATCTGTTTACTGCCAACGATGTCGACAAAGACCAGTCTTCTCTTGGTCGCTGTTCCGCCCGAAGGCCAAGAGAAGTCGCTTGTGTACCGCGAACTATGTGCCAAGGTCGCCAACAACGCAGGCAGTCCGCTCGGCGAAGTGTCAAACCTGCCGATTCCTCAATTTAAGGTCACCGACAAGTCAACACAGATGATTGATAGTAGATTGGGACACTAGATACACTGGTTGTGTTGAGCGAGGAGCTGAGCAAGTATGATGCGCAGATGGAGAATGCTACAAACAAGATTATTGATGTGCTGCGGAATAATCTGTTCAAGGGCGATGAATCGAGACTGAAGAGTGCGTGTCGGATTGCTGATCGTATGACACTGGTTAACGGTCAATTGATGGTAGAATCGCCGGAGTCATATGTAATGAACTATCAATGTTGCGCTCCCTATATTCTGGAGATACTTATTTCAGGGAACTCGATCAAGTACCGCGTCGACAAGCCTATTGCAGAGATCATGGAGATACTAACAAAGGTGACTCCCCTGGAATCGACTTTAACCGTCAGGAAGTCAACACACTTGATACCGAAGTCAGAAACAAACAAACACAATACTCGCAAGCGCAGAATAGTTATCTAACACTTCAAAAGAAACAACAGTATGACACTACACTACTCTTGATAATTCTAAAATTAAGAGGAAATCTCAGTCAAAAATCCCTGTCAGGAGTTGTAAGACGGGAAAACGTCGTCCTTGATTCGGAATATCTTGAAACGATCTTCCTTGCAGTACCAGGGTATTTCTCTCATGGATCGATTATTGATCTGATCATAGAAACGAGGACAAATCATTCAACTCAAAATACGAAACACTGACTCCAAATGTTGTTCCTCGATCTGCGCAGAAAATAGCACAAGACGATGAATTCTCGCTGTACGGAGTGACTCTGTTCTCCCGCGACGTGGCAGAGTTCAATCATCGTTGCCGGGAACTCAAGTACCACCTCTCCCTCCGGTTTAACAATAGATGGATCCCGCGCGACTTCAAGTACACAGATTCTCAGCTCAGTGGCGAAACCCAAGAATTCAATCAAGCCTCCCAAACCGAAGAAAAGTTATGGGTATCTTAACGAAACGCGCACTAATATGAGAATGAGCTACTACGAATGGCCAAGTCCGCTTTTAGCGACACTTTTCAAGCATGGCTCCATCTTGAAGCGCTGAGAATATACGTGGAAAGTGTTCTCCGCTACGGTCTTCCTCCTGAATTCGTCAGTGCTGTCATACAGGTACGTATTATCTGACGGGGGCTAAAAGACTAATGCTTACGGTAGCCTCATCGGAAATCCGCGAAACAGCTGCGGAAACAGCTGGATAAGGCATATGCTTACTTGGGGGGACACGCGTTCATGGGAAAGGATAAATTGGCGGGGACGGATGAATTAGCATTACAAACTGCGGGTGCGGGAGATGACTATACGCCATATGTTATATTTGAGATGGCGTGGAATCTGTAATGTGAACTAATACGGGTGAGATAGTAGTTGCATGTGGAATCACGATTTCACCCCTCAATGATCTATCTCAGACAGTTGGGAGATTGATTTTGAAAAGGTGGCTCTAGATAATGTGGGAATTGGATAATTCAGGCTATAGCTCCTAATCATATTATGCGCAAATTCTGAAGCAGAGCCGACTACTGAACGGCGGTAGTACAATTGCTCTCGCGTGAAAGTTCCTGGTTGAAAGGGGTGATCTAATACAGCAAGATTTTAGGGCCGCATGTGCGCAGTTTTGCCGGCGCGCTCCTTTTTGACCGTCGAGGCTTCAGTACCAACAGGCGATGCCGCCGCCTCCAGCCTCCCCAGCCGAGGCTAAAACGCGGCGAAATGTCATTTTCGCCTTCTGGGTACTTCTTTAGCTCGTTCCAGCTAACAAGCACCCAGGCACTC
>Ga0302179_10000966_pt1 | contig 17903 bp, 9 predicted proteins | sample I_Palsa_E3_1_FD_198788 | JGI IMG/M metagenome (GOLD analysis project Ga0302179, IMG submission 198788) | Peat permafrost microbial communities from Stordalen Mire near Abisko, Sweden - I_Palsa_E3_1 | ecosystem: Environmental > Terrestrial > Soil > Palsa > Peat permafrost | place: Sweden: Abisko...
TCCGCGTACGACGGAACCTCATTGGCTTCGAAGTGCCGCTGGCCTTCGCTCTCCGCTTTCCACAAACTATTCATGAATACCCGGACCATCGTCAGCGACTCGGATTGCCGCGCTTCGACTTGCGGGCGCGACCAATAAATTCCGTAAATTTGCGGCTTGGCCGACGCCAGCGTCCCAAAATATTTGTCTTCCGCCGCGTTGGCCAGTTTTGCGTCCAAACCATTCTCTTCGACATACGTCGCGATTTGCCGGTCCCACGCTTCGGCCTGTGACGGGTCGAATGTCTTGCGAATCACGCACGCCCCGCGATTCTGAATCTTCGCTTTCAGCTCGGCCGGCACCGTCCCGGCCGCAATGGCGGAATACTGCACGATGGGCACAACTGCCTGGCCCGCCTCGCGCTCCGCCACAATCTGTTCCACGCGCCGGCCCATCTCCGCTTCCAGCTCGCGAAACACGCCAGCGTAATTCGGCAACGCCGCCCGCAACGCCTTCTTCGTGCTGCGAATCGATTCCGGCAGATTCTCGATTACCAATGGCGCCATGGTGGTCTCCTGTAAATCACGAAGGGCGAACGAATGCAGGGCGTGCGGCAGGAACGTGTTCCGCGCGACATTCGCGCGGCGATCCCTGCCAACGGATTGCTACGCGATATGTAACACGCTTTCTGCCGGTTTTCCAGGAAAGTGGCGATCTCGCTGGGCATACGGCGTAACTGGCCTGGGTTTCTAGATTGGTACGGTCATCCGCTTACTATTGAGTAGACGCTCGCCACGCCCCCTAGAATGGAAGATACTTTTAGTCACACTTGTTATATAAGGATTTCCTAAATGACCCGGCCCATCGCTCAGACCCTTTTTGTCATTTTCCTGTTCGTCTCCGGCGCGTTCCACTCCCAGGCAGGCGACGCGGTTCAACCTTGGAACCTCCCCCGCTTCGGCGATGACGCCACAACTCTGTACACCGCCGCGGCGAACATTCCGTATGCGGCCGGCACGGACGTGCTCGTAATCGACGACGAAGAAAGTTACGTCTTTGATGGCCAAGGAAAATCGGTCCTGACCCGGTACATGCTCTACAAAGTACTCACCCAGAGAGGCGCCGAGGGTTGGGACGGGATCTCTAATCCCTGGGAACCGTGGCATGAGGAACGTCCGGTCGTGCGAGCGCGGGTGATCACCCCTGATGACGCGATCCATACCTTAGATCAGAAAACGATAACGGATGCTCCCGCCAAGGAAGACGAAGATCAGGTCTACAGCGATCGCCGTGTGTTACGCGCTCCACTTCCCGCGATCGCGGTTGGATCGCTGGTGGAGGAAGAAGCGATCGTGACCGAGAACAAGGCGCTGTTTGGATCCGGCACCGTCGCCAGATCGTACTTCGGCCGGTCCGTTCCAGTGCACTTTACGCGCTTAACCTTGGATAGTCCCGCATCGCTTCCGATTCGCTATGAGCTGCAGCTCTTGACCGACTTGAAGCCGGAGCGCTCCGAAGTTGACGGCCGGGTTCGGCTGGTTTTCGAACAGGGCCTTATCGAGCCGCGGGACGAACCCGTGACGCAGGCTCCGAGTGACGTCGCTCTCTATCCCAACGTCGTGTTTTCCACTGCGGATTCCTGGCAGAAGATCGCGGCGGAATACGGAAAGATCGTCGACGCTCAAGTGGCATCGAGCGACGTGAAGCCGCTGGTGCAAAAGTTGATCGCCGGGAAGGAGTCACGGGAAAGCAAGGCCAGTGCCGTGTTGCAATATTTGGATCGTGAGGTTCGGTATACCGGTGTGGAATTTGGTGATGCCGCGATAACGCCGCGCACTCCGGCCGAAACCTTGAAACGCAAGTATGGCGATTGTAAGGACAAAGCAGCGCTGCTGGTGGCCATGTTGCGCGCTGCCGGAATCCCCTCCTACGTTGCGCTGCTCAACGCCGGTGCCCGGCAAGATGTTTCTGCGGAAATTCCAGGAATGGGCCTGTTCGACCACGCCATCGTGTTTGTGCCAGGCTCACCGGAATTGTGGATCGACGCGACGGACGAACGCGCTCGTCTGGGACAACTTCCCTCGGCAGATCAAGGTCGCTTTGCGCTCATCTCGCGAGACGAAACCAGTTCGGTCGTGCGCATTCCCGAGACATCTTCCAGTGAAAATCTCCTGGTCGAAAAACGGGAATTCCATTTGGCCGAGAATGGCCCCGCGCGCATCGTGGAAATTTCCGAACCGCATGGAAGTCTGGAGTCTCCCTATCGTTCCTATTTCAGCGACCCGGAGGGGAAGGAGCTTCATAAGGAATTAAACGACTACGTAAAGTCGCAATACTTGGCGGAGCGCCTGGATCACGTCGAACGCTCCGATCCCAGCGATACTTCGAAACAGTTCACTTTGCGCCTCGAGGCTAATCGCGGAAAACGTGGTTCCACCGAACTCGACGGAGCGGTGATCGCCATTCGTCTGGAGACCATTTTTGAAAGGTTGCCGGCGGAACTACAGCAGCGCGAGCGTGTCGATAAGAAGGACCCGTCCGCCACGGATAAACCCATCAAGCCGAGAACGATTGATTATCAGCTATCATCGGCCTTCGCGACCGAATGGCAATACCGCGTAATCCCGCCGGAGGGCTATCAGCCCAAGCCCCTCCCTCCCGATAAGCAGATCGCTCTCGGCCCCGCCCAATTGACCGAGAAATTTACCAACGAAACGGATGGAACGGTACAGGGAGTCATACGTTTCGAGATGCCCAAACGCCGCTTCTTGGCGTCGGAGGGAGCGGAGCTTCGGGATAAAGTTGCCGAGGTTCGTGAGGGCCAGCCAATTCTGATTTATTTTGAGCCCACCGCGCAGACCCTGCTTAACGCGGGCAAATATCGGGAATCATTCGCCGCCTACCGTTCGTCGATCGCCCTGCATCCCAACGATCCCATTCGTCACCTGCAAATGGCCAAGGCCTTGCTTGGCGCGGGAATGGGACAAGCCGCCCGCGATGAGGCACGCCTCGCCGTGCAACTCGACCCTAAGTCGGCGCTCGCGCAAAAGACTCTTGCGGAAATTTTTGAGTATGACCTGGTCGGCCGCAAATTTCGCCGCGGTAGCGACTATAGGGGCGCGGAGGAAGCGTATCGGGGAGCGAAGAAGCTAGATGCCGACGACACTAGCATCCCCGGCAACCTGGCAATTCTTCTGGAGTATAACTCGGACGGTGAACGCTACGGTCGTGGCGCAAGGCTGAAAGACGCAATCGCCGAATATCGCTCAATCAAGCCGGAGGACCTGGCCGACATCGGACTCAAAAACAATCTCGCTTTCGCTTTGTTTTACGCCGGTGAATCCGCTGAGACTCTAAAATATGCGGAGAGCCTGAACCCTCAGCAAAACGGCTTGATCGTCGCCGCCGAAACCGCCATGAATGGCGCAGCAGCCGGACTGGCCGAGGCCAGCAAGCGGACGTCCAGCGACACCGACCGAAAAGACGTTCTGAAAGCGGCGGGAAATATGCTGATGCAGGCCCGCAAGTATAGCCAGGCAGCCGATCTGCTCGAAGGTGCCGCATCCGGCGACACTGCTTCAAACACCATGAGCCTGGTGTCCATGTTGCGCAAGGCCCGTCCCTTCGAGGAAATCCAGTACCCCGATGATCCCACGGGCGTAGCCATGCGCGCCTTCCTGCTTACGGCCGACCCGGACTTAACCGTGGATAAATTGATCGCGATTTATAGCCGAAACGCCGTAAAGGTCATTCACAGCACGGACCGCGAAGAGCTGAAACAGGCTCTGAGCGCAGGACGACGAATGCGTCGAGGATTGGCTTCGAACGGTTTTTCCTCCGATGTCATGCTCGATTTGGTGGTGCAGACCGTGGAGACCACCACCGAAGGCGATGACGCTTCCGGATACCGGGTTAACTTGAAGATCCCGGGCTCCAACAACACCGTGATGTACGTCGTCAAGGAGGACGGCAAATATAAGATTCTCGACAGCGGAGAAAAGCCCAATTCCATTGGCTTGGAAGCGTTGGACCGCATCGCCGCCGGAAATTTGACTGGTGCTCAAGTTCTTCTTGACTGGGTCCGGGACAGTCAGCACATCGCCGGCGGCGACGATCCCATGGTCGGATACGCGTTTCCGCATATCTGGACCAAGGGTAAGCCTGGGGACGCGGATCACATGAAAATCGCGGCAGCCGCGATTCTGGACCAAACGCGGGCCACTGCGGCACAGGGCGTTCCGATTCTCGAAGCCGCGTTGAAATCAGCCGCGACCGATGGAGATGGTACAAATATTTTACAAGCGCTCCGCACGGGCTATTTCAACCTGCAGGACTATGCCAAGTTGCTGGAGGTTGCGAACCAGTTGGAAAAGCAATATCCCGACTCGAAAAACATCCTCTTCAACCAACAGGCGGCTCTGCGTGGCTTGGGCCGATTTCAGGATGCCGATGCGCAAGCGAATAATTGGCTCAAACGGTTCCCTGATGACATCGAAGGGCAGCGTTACCTTATTTTATCCGCCGCCACGCGCGAGGATTACGCGCTGGCTCACAGTCTGGCGTTGAAGCTGGCCAGCAGCGGGAAGGCCGAAGCATCTGACCTAAATGGGGCCGCATGGAATGCTCTATTCACCGCCAAGGTTGACGACAACGACGTCCAGATGGCCACCCGAGCCGCCCAAATGACTCAACAACGGGACACGTCAATTCTGCATACGCTCGGCTGCGTATACGCCGAAGTCGGGAAAACGAAGCAAGCCCGGGAAGTATTGATACAGTCTATGGACCAACTCAATCTCGATGAGCCCGACTCAAATTACTGGTACGCACTGGGTCGAGTCGCCGAACAATATGGAGAAGATAAAATCGCGTCCGGTGATTACTCCAAGGTTGAGAAACCCGCGCGGGTCATTGAGATTCCAGATTCGTCCTACCGTCTCGCGCAGAATCGCCTCAAGGTGATGGCCAACAGCTCAGCCTATGGGAAGCCCGCAAAGAACTAAAGTAGGGAGCGACGTAGCGCCGCTAAAATGAAATAGGACTTAAGGGAAGAAAATCCAACTAACACTCAAGTTCCATTAGTGAGTTGGTGAGCCGGGTAGGACTCGAACCTACAACCCGCTGCTTAAGAGACCGTCCAAAGGCGGCTGAGATCAAGCGCGATGGTTTGCTATCACGTTGATTTTCCGCGCCGGTACGGCCAACTCGTGCACTCGCCTCGCTACTATCATTTGCGATGGTCTTCTCCCGAGAGTAGTCACAAATTGGGGCACAGAAAGGGGCTACCTGTCTCTCGCCGTTCAGCCGCCGGTCGCGCGTTCACCTGTGCCGGACAGCCGCCTTAACCACAGGGCCGTGGGATTCGATCCTCCCGCCCTCACCAAAGATAACCCACATCCTCGAGACATCAAGCTAATCTGAACTTGGCGAGAAAAACTACGTCGGTAAAACCTGTTGTGTTCGCCCGCCGTCCCCTTTTTCAGATACGCGGAGAGACCGTATAACCGTTTTCTGTTCACCACAGAAGAATACGTCAGAGGATCTGTGTCCCGACATGCCGACGTCTGTAAGACGCCGGGCGTACTAATTTCCCGCGATTCAACCTTATGACCGCCGCGAGGTCTTGATCGGCTTGACTGCCGATCCAGTGTTGGATCGGTCGGGCAGTGCTTCGAACTTAGAAAGATCGAGTTTGAATGACGTTACTTGGGAGTCCAATTTAGAAACCTTTAAGATCCTGACCATCTGGAGCATCCCTTGACTCATAAGCTGCTCGTCGAGAAAGCCAACCGCCGAAAATACCTCGTCTTTGAACCAGCTCACGACCTGTTCTACCAACTTCACCATCGTGGCATCAAGTCGTCGTTCATCGAGCAGCTTTGAAAGCCCGCTTGTGTTAGATCGAGCACCTATCGATACAACGGCAATTGGCATACCGACGGCAAGAGGATAAAAAATAGGTATGCAACAAAGCACCTTATGTGGTTTCTGAGGCGTCGTCGGCAGTTCATAGTACGGTGAAACAGTGGATTTCCGCCCAGAACCGCCCCCGTAAATCATCGATTCGCGTCTACGGTACGCTTGACCTTCGATTCGGCATCCCGGCATTATAACGGTCGACCAGAGCTCTTCAGGAGGCCCAGGATAATTGTGAGCGGCGATGCATACCAAGCCTCGCTTCTTCACATCGTAGCACCAAATGATGATCTCCAGGTCTTTCGGATCCCACTTTGCGCTCCGTGCGACCTTGATTACGTGGATTACGTGCTCTGCTAAAGAATCGAAAGTCGCAACTAATCGGGACGTCGTTTCCGAAGAGTCTTGTCTCGCTATCAATAGACGGTCGCGGAGTTCGTTGGCCATCCGCGAATCTCCGTCGGACAGTAACAAGTCCTCACAATTGTGCTCTGGAAGGTCCCACCAAATCTTGTAGATGCGACCGACTAGCGGCCGATCAATCGTCAGAATTACGGAGCGAGATTGTTCGATCTGAGTGAGGAATCTCGCGCAGTATTCTCTCTCTTTTTCATCAATTTCGATCGCTTTATCGTTCGTTAGATTCGTTTTTTCGTTGGTTTCGGTACCGATCAAAACTGACAGGTGGAACTGCTGAGGCCACTGCCTTTTGGGAACTCTCAGCTGATAGCAAAGACTCTCGTAAGCCTGCTTAACTACGATACTCATGTTCTCAGTATCGGATTTCTCGTGTGTCGCGCCGAGACGGTCTTGTTTACTGAAATGAATTGCATTCCAGATGGTCCCCGAACGGTAGAAGGTGATAAATTTATCGTGTTTCAACGGAGGCGTGAATATTGTCTTGGCTTTCCGTTCTTTTCCGCCAGCCGTTTTCTCCGTCCATTCCCACTCAATTCCTTGGTCCTTTTGTTCTGCAGAATATTTGCGGTCTCCAAAAACACCCGATTCTGACTTCAAGACATGCGGGAGCTCAACTACCTGGGTCTTCGTAAATGCGCGCGCATGGTGGAATTCTTCGTACATCAAAACGTCTCCAGATCCATCTTGAATTACGTCACACCTGACGTACTTTGATGCCCTAACCGATACGTTTTCTTTCTTGGCTAGGTCCTCGAAACGAATCGCTCTTGCTTCTTCGTAGCTCCGAATTGGTATCACGTTGTTGCACACATACGAAGGTCCGTTCTTGTCCCATCTATGGAGGGTCTGCGTCCCCCCATCCTCGAGGATCAGCGAATTAAATGAACAATAAAACTCTTTGGGAGGCGCCATCACACTCCCGGCGCCAATGACTGCGACCGAGCGCTTGCTCGGAGGAAGTACAACTCGGGAATAGCTCGGATAGTGCTTATGGCCATGAAGTATGATCTCGATCTCAGCCTTCGCCATCTGCTGCATGAACGTACCGGCGTTTCTAAAGTGCAGAAACTCTTCCCGGTCTGTAGTTCTCGAGCTGTTCTCGGATGGAGGAATTGGCATGGGATGATGGTGTACAAGGGCTATTTTTGTACAGTCGAACCACCTATAGGAGGTCTGTTGAGCCAAGGTCTTGACCGTGTCGTCGAGCTCAATGAAACTCTTTTCATCGACTCGGCCGCAGGCGAAATTCATTGAATCGTCTTCCGTATTGGAGTCAAATGTGAACAGGATTGTCTTTAAGTCTGGTAACACCCCGACGCCCATGAAGTCCTTAAATTGTTCATCGAAACGTTCGCGCGAAGCCTGGGTCCTGAAGTTTCCTACGAGTCGGTAATCGTGATTTCCGGGAATGATGAACATGGACTTGTTCGGCTGCAAGCCAAGCTTGGAGCAGAGCAATTCAAGGAATTTGCGAGAGTTCTGCAGAGCCCGTCGAACATCAGGTGCGCGAAAATGTTGTATCGAATAATCGATTAAATCACCAGTGACCACCAATAGGTCTGGCTTGACCTCATTCTTTAGGCAGCTTATGAGCGCTTGTAGCTTGGCCTCTTCAAACTTCGTGTCCGGTTGAAAATGAAGGTCAGAGATATGGGCGATTACCGTCTGTCCCATGACATGTTGTTTCAGGCCGCTTAGATCTCTCATGGTGGCTCCAAAATAACGTCAAAGATCGCAAGGCAGATATTTCAGAATTTGCGGCGAAAAATCTAAGTGCCATATCTGGTGTCGCTTCGATCGGCTCGGAACAGCCAACTTTCCTGCTTTGACGCACCCATTCTCGCACCTAAGGACCTCCGTACGAGCAGGCGAGCAATAGAAGCATGTTCGCGGGCGTCAAATCCGACATTACAAATTCGTTTGCCGGAATCGCGGATTTCCTACGGGCGAGGCCAAACTAAATGTCCTTTATGGTTAATGTATCCAATGCCGGTCCAAATCGTGATTGCTGCCAGCCCACCTGAAAAGCCAACAGGAATTGCAGGGATGAAATTGCCAGCTATTGACTGGGCCCCAGAGTGATCGATGAAGATCAGCTCGTAACCTGAAATATTTTCTGTGCGTCCATCTACGACTTTTTTGACAGGAAGAAGTTGAACGCCAGCAATCTCTTCCGAAAAGTCCCAAGCGGCCGAGTAACGGGCGGGAATAATGAACTCTCCAGCAACATTTATAAAACCCATCTTTCCGTCTACCTCGACGGCTGCCAAGCCTTCGTTAAACTCCCGCGAAGAGCTTCCGAATTGCGGCTGAACAACGAATCTTCCGCTGCGATTGATATAGCCCCAACCGTCTGCAAATTTCACCAACGCAAGACCGCCGAAAAATCGCTCCGCAGCGTCAAACTTGAGCGGTATGGTCTGCACACCACTGTGATCGATGTACCCGCACTTACCGTCGTTCGAGCACACAGCAGCCAAACCTTCTGCAAAACCATTCCCAATTCCATCGTAAGTAATGACCTCTGTGCACGAACGATCGATATATGTGGTCTTGTTATCAGACCGAATCTCTGTCAGACCCTCAGAAAATGGAGGGGCAATTTCACCACCCAGGAAATCGTGAGTGGGCGACGGCTTTATACAATTAAGCATCGTTATTTGCAGGCGATGATCGATATAGCCCGTACGACCGCTCTCATCCATGACGAGCGCGACCCCGTCCGAAAAATCAGTTACTTGCGAATACGTCGGCGGTACGACTTCGGTTCCCGTACTATCAATAAATCCCCACTTATCGTTACGCACTACGCTGGCGAGCCCTTCGTGGAAACCCCCAACGGATGAATATTTAGGAGAAATCACAACATTTCCGGCACTATCGATGAATCCGTACTTCATATCAACGTTTACCGGAAACCTGTTCGATGCCTGTCCAGTGACGGCGGGACACGCGATCGACAGACTCAGTCCCGTTAGGACCAGTATGTTCCAGATGTGCGTCCGCATTCAAAATTCTCCTTCAGAGGAAAACTAGTTGGACGGATTATTGTGCGATTCGGTACTGCAAAAGCTGCCGCAGATCCTCTGCTCTTTCATTTTCTTCGGATCGAAAGGCTTCGATTTCCACTTTCCGTATGCAAACAGTGCATTGCGCGCTCCAGATGCAAGAAGTAAGTTTTCCTTGTCCCGCAACTCGAAGGTTGCGATGACGCCCGCATTGTAAGAAGGAGCGAAAGTGTAAAATAGATTCACCCCAAAAATGCTGTTCGTCTTTGTGTTTCCTCCAGCCGCGGCGATTGCCAATTGTAGAGACAAACTACTTTCGGCGATTCTTGTCGACAAAATCTGCCCGCGAAGGATATCGACGATAACAGGTGTACCGCTTCCGTCGTTCGGACTGGTGAGTAAGCTCGTATAGCCAGTAGCTAGTTGAGATCCGATTGCGAGATTGTCGATCACAAGAGGCAGAGTGCATGCTGAGTTAGAAATAGAATTTGTCTGCGCTCCCCCACCCGGTGTAGTCGTCGGAGGTTTGCATTGGTTCCCCCAGGCAGCAATGTCACTGTTCCAGGCGAGAAGCTCACCAAACTGCGATGTTAGTTTCTCAGTTGCGGGCTTGAGATTTAGGGTTGACGTCGACGTATACGGAAACAATCCTCGTTCTTTTAGTTCAGCCTCAACCAAAACCTGGAAAGACTGCGGAGGCGGCTGAGCTGCGGCCGGTCCATACGTAATGTTTGATTTGAGGGCTCCGAGCGCAGTGGTCAAATCGCTCAGGTAAGTCAGGCCCGTCGGGGTGGAAGAACTAGAAGACGAGCCTCCGCTTGACGACGTTGATCCACCGGAAGTCGCCGTCTCTGCAGGGGGGATCGCTGAGGGCGATTGATCGACAGACGGACGACCTTTACCTGGCTTGTTTGGGGCAGTCGATGTCTGAGCGTTTCCTTGAACGGTGCCAACCAGTTGTACCAACTGAACGGTATCCGTTTTATCCGATCCGGGATCACCGCTGAAAATTCTGACTGTCGCAGTGTAAGTCTTACCAGGATCAACGGTAACTCCATTTCTCGGGAACAACACTGCCATACTGCAAGGTGAGTTAGACTGCAGTAACTTCATGTCACAACCGGCGACATCGACCTCAAAGGCGGCTGAGCCGGTAACGATTACCTCTTTAACCTGTCGAGCTGTCTTAGAGACATTCGTAATTGTTACTGAATCCATAGGCGGGACAAAATCTCCCGGCGCGTAGTCGAAACTCAACGAAGTCTTAATCTGTAGCGAAAAGAAGGGCTGTAAGTCTTCGTCGATTTGTCTGAGGTGGGCGTAATATCCCTGCAAGGCCTGGTAAAGCGCGATCTGATTCGAAGAAGTAGGGTCTTCAATCAGAATACTGCACGCGTTGTCCCTCTCGACAGCTTTCTTACATGTTGGCGCATATGAAGCGGTCAAATCCGCGATCTCGCTGGCGATGACTTTCATTCCTTGAAAAACCATGATCTGGATCTCGATCGGCGCGGTCCCGCCCCCCGCCGCGGTTCCGCCCGCCGAAGATGGTGTAGTGCCTCCTTGACCAGCAGCTGAACTCAATGCCGCACCAGCTCCGACGCCCGCCAACCCAGCCACGGTATTTCCTTGCCCAGAAGCGCGTCCAACGAATGTTAGCATCACCAAAAATAGCAATAAGTACACTCGCATACCGTAGACTCCAGCTTTTTCGCGTCCGGTCCGAACGCTCGAATTAGCAATGCTGATAATACAGAGCCGAACAACTAGAAAACGGGCCTACATTCCGAGTTAGTAATGAAGTTATATATGAATCGGGCGTGAAAACGCAGAATTTATTTTAGCGCCTAATAATCTACGTTCGGTCAATCCAGTTACCGCTTCGCAGCGTATTTCCAGTCGGCAGTCTGCTTGATTAAACCGCAGTCGGACATCAAGCTGAGGGCTGTTGCCAATCGGTCAGGCGTCACTCGCAGCGGAAGTGGACTTGCGGTCAGCGGGGTCAATCCTTCTTCCTCAATCGTGATCCGAAGCCTCTGACTGCCGCCATCGAACCGCCTCGCAGCTACCGAGAGATGTTGGCTGATTACGTGTTGCTCAAAGATAAAGCGCAAGAAGTCCTCAAACGATAGCACCGCACATCGCCTCAAGAAGTCCCGCCAGTATGCGAGTGAGATGCGCTCCGATCCACCGTGACGCAAAAGTCTGTTAACCGTTTCCACAGCCTCCAAAGCATCGGTGTATTCCGCGCAAAGGAAGAGAATGCGAAGAGCATACATCAAGGATTCTTCTGTGGTTTCTCCGATGGTAGCGAGAATCCGATCCATGAGTTCAAACAGGGAATAGTCGCCATCACGCAGCGAGGATGAGATCAACGCATCGAGCGGCATTGGTTTCGACAGGAACAGTCGTTTACGCACATCGGTCACAGTGAATCCGGGTGGAAGGATCGCAGCGTACCGGGTACGTACTTGCATAGCTGTCTTTATCATGCTCCCCGTCTCCCGGTCACGCGCATGGTTGAGCCTTTCTTCAACCCAGAACAAAATTGCTTCCATGGCTAGTCGATGAGCCTGCCTAACTTGTAGAGCGATCCATTTATGCCAACTCACTTCGTCATGCCAATCTCCATTGACCTTTCGCCGACCCAACTTGTGAAACATTGCAGACCTGACCTCATCCACCCTGAGGGGATGAGAGGCGTGATTGAGCGCCGATAAAATGAGTCTCAGGGTCGAACTGCGCCTTCCTAAAGCATCCTTGGCACCGGTCGCGTTTTTGTCAAAAAACGCGAGTTGGAACGCGCTCCTCTCTTTTCTGCTGGGTGTCTGGATCGACCAACCCGGAAAAAGCTTATTCGCATCGTTCTCAGTCCCGGTAACTAGCACCAGCGAGCTAAGCAATTTCCCTGTGTCCTTACCGTTTAACGAACTCTCTAGCCCCTCGGCTAGCTGGATTCCAAAACCCGTTGTCCGAAACATTCCCCTCGCGTCTGGCACGGGTTCGATGAATCCGAGACCGTCACTCACCTTTGCCGCAGGGCCGTACTGCACGGCAGCCATCAGACTCGTGCTCGTTGGAATACGTTTCCAAGCTTCAAAATCTAGGGACACTGCCGGCGACCTCGGGGCACGTGAATCGGTACCCGGTATCCCACGCACGCCATTGAGGACGTGTCCCCAAGTAAAGAGGATTTCCACCTTTTCCCGCCAGACTTGCTGTTGTCGCAGTTCGGGCTCTTCGATATGTGCGGAGGCGGCAAGCTCGTGGAACTTCCAATAAATCCAACTAATCACGGAAAACGGGCGCAAGTAGCTGGTGACGTTATTGAACCCCGGTAGGCACTCGTCCATGAAATCGACGTTAACCTGTCGAAGCCCAAGAAAATCGTTTCCGCCCTGTTCGGGACGGTAAGGAGAAACGAAAACTGGTGCTTCAGATCCGAGAATCGTCATCGTCTCGTCCGAATCGTAAACCAGCCACAAGACGAGCAGAGCGCAATGCGATGATCTTCCAACTGACGCTTCATTCTCGGTGGGTATATCATGAAACACTTTGCGCAGCAGAATCTTCCGTCCATCTGCTCCCTGAACACGGGTACTCTGTTTGTCGATTGAAGTTCGCGAACCACCAATTTTCCCGCTTCCCCGTGAAATATGGGTAATGATGCGTCGATTGTGGTTCCGCTCTTCACATTTTCTACTACCTGCGATACCTGATGTCTGAGCGTCTTGCTCGCGATCACAGACGCGAGTGAATCCGCGAGCGCACGGTCAGGTTCTCCGATTTGTGAAAGCAGAATCCCAAACGGAACGCCGATGGCTGGTAACAGGGCGTTTTGCGCACGCCTAAAGTCCACGCCGCCTTGGTAATAGTTCTCTAGCAACTCGTGCATCACAGTGTGCACATCGTCGTCGCCATGTATACCGAGAGTCGCAGCACACGTTACGAAGTGTTGTTCCAGTGCATCGACGTCCGCACCAGCCGCCATCGAGCTACCAACTTTTGCTGACCATCCCCTCATGAATTGCATAGCCTCATCCAAATCCCCACGTCTCGCCAAGAGCATGTTCATTTCAACTTCGAACCAAATGACGTATAAGCCGCGCACATGCCTTGACTCGACATCGCTTGAATCGACGAGGCTTCTCATTTCGAGACCAAAGGTGAAAAGGGCATCCTCGAAGCGCTTCGCACGTTCTGGCGGATCAGGATCGCCATTCTCAACCTCGACGGTACGACGATTGCCAATGGCATGGGGCTTTAATGATTGGTCGTCTTCTCCATGTCCGAGCAGCCGTTTTCGGAGTTGCGCGAAGACTCGATCCATAGTGAAAAGCTCCGCTTGAGACATCGAGTTACCTGAGCCGGGTCTAAATTGTGCCGCAGGAGTCGGGGCTAAATCAGCTAAAGCGACATGAATGATCCGTTTTTCCTCAGCCGCCGCATGTCCTGAGGGATGGACAGCGTGTGCGATTCGACGGCAGAACGTCGGCAAGTGTTTGGTCGCGTTAACAGCTAAGTATTCAAGCAAGGCGATCTCGTCATCCTCGGTGTCTTCCCTCGCAATCAGGCGCAAGATCGCTGGAATATTCAACCGGGGAAGGCGGGGCATACGCAGGATGTCTTCCACGTGAACCCATCCTCTGGCAATGGTGGAACCATGGCGCAAACTCAACTGCAAACCCGAAGTCATGGAAAACTCAGCAGTTTGTGGCAGACTCGCCCGGAATCGCCCATCTGATCGGACTTCCAATTCGAATTGCTTTGTTTCCCCACTCGGTTTAATCAGGCTTCCTTTCCAAAGACCTGAAACGACCTGTGCCCCCAACACTGCCCCCGAAAGGTCGCCGTCTCCCCCGAGGTAAGCGTAAACAAGCAGTTCGTCGATTGTGGAGGACTCGTACTTGGTAGGTTCGAAGTCCTTCGGAATATTTGACGCGACCCATGAGACCCACTCTCGTTCAACAGAAGACGTTCGTAGCACTCCAACCTCGATGTTCCGTGTCGTGCACATAGCTGCCGTTGTCGCGTTGATGCTTCCAGTTAGAACGGCGGTGCCGGTCTCACCGTGTGCTTCGATCCACTTCGCATGAAGAGGGCGCTTGAGTGCGCTCGCGACGGGCCACACCGCTGCAATTTTTGATCGCTTCCATTTACGCGCCTCTTTGAATGGAAAGTTGCTCTTGTCCTCATGCGGACGAATGGCGATTCGGACGCTAGTACATCCCAGCGCATCTGCGAGCCTCTGCACGGCGTTCCCATCGTTGTCAAAGAAGGGCGACATGATTGTCAATTCGCGCGGACTCAGGTGGGTTATCTGCCTCGGTAACTGGCTTACCACAGATGTATCAACCGTATGAATCAGTCGAGGCTGTTCTTGTGATGCTAGCGGGAATGAACGCGAGAAGCGTGACGCGCAATCGCGAAAAATCTTTGTCCAGGCGACGTCGGGACAATGCAAGTCTTTACCAAGCCGATTGTCGATGGACGTTAAGAATTCTGCGAAATCCCCAAAGGCAGCGGGTGCCGTCGTCGAGAGCAAAACCTCTATAACTTCGAGGTTTCTCCCAAACCCGCCGAATGTCAGGTTGCCACTACCGACGAGCAGCACGTCCAACTTCTCGCCCGCGAGGTAAACGCATTTGGGGTGAAACACACCTTCGTTGAGCGATACGGGAACGAGCCGGAATTCTTGACCAACCCCCTGGGAGCGGCGCTCAATTAGGGAGTCTCTGTACCCCTGAACGTCCGTGACCACCCAAGTTTCCTGACAGCCGACCCGCCGTAGCGCTCTGAACAAAATTGACTCGAAGAAACTCAAGCTGAGCGCATAAGTCGTAAACAGCGCCCTCTGCCAGTTGCCGCTGTCTATGACATCAAGAACGGAGACTCCCATAAGTTGTTGAAACCAATAAAAAGGTTGGAGTTTAAGCCGAGCAGACGCGATTTAAAAGGCCGCTGCTCTAGATCTTATAAATCTTTAGCACTTCGTCGCCATAATGGTTGATAACCTTTACGGCGATTTTATCCGTTTTCGGCAAATCAAACGGGCGGCTTTTGGTGGAATAGAGGGCAGACCACGCTTCCTCGTTGATTTCGGCACGGAGGGCACGTTTCAATTTCTCGTAGGGCTCATCGGCGCCCGTGAAATAGGCATGGCGAACAAAAAAGCTTTCGCCGTTGTAGTTCGTGTCTATGAACCAACAGGCAATGTCCGCGGTTGAATGGCTGCGAATCTGTCCTGTCGTAGGGTCATACACATCAATTCCCTTTATCTCAGCAGTCAGTTTGCCGTCTTTCATTTTCTTTATGTCGATGTCGGGTTCGCCAAAAATCATGAACAGATTTCCAGCGCCCGTTTTCTTCAACAGTTCATCTCCCATCGAGAGATCGGGATTCATTCGCGTGATTTGCACGTTGAGCTTGCCGTAGCGCTTGGCCTCTTCAGAGACGTAAGGATCAAATGCGAAACCGCACACGAGGAGAAGATCGAAGCCGACACCCTGGACAGCTTCCTTGGCTGCTTCCTTCACTTGGTCCGGTCCAACTGTTCCGTGTGAAAGCGTGAGGAACCACTATGGTCCGAATAAAATCCGGCGTGACAGTGTTCCCGTCTAAGAGCCACACCTCGCGTCGCAATCTGTAAATCTCTTCGAGGTGGTTTCGAAGCACCGCTAACTGGCATTCGACGAAAGCCGGTAGAAGGCGCGCATAGTTTCCAAGTTGTTTGACCTCGGCTCGTGCGCATGCCCAACACTTTCCCGCCTCAGCGTGCATCCGTTGATTTATGGGCTGGAATTTGAGCTGGAATAGCCGTTCGTCAAATGGCCTCAATGAGACCTCCCGCGCGGTATCCCGATTTTTGAAGTTAAGGCCGCAATCAGGATGGGACGCCCTGTCCCTCAACACGCCAATTCTATCATTTTTGGCTTGCAAATTAAACCTAAACAGATTAGGATTTGTCGCATGAAAAAAAATGACATTCAACGGTTCACAAGCTGGCTCGGGAAGCGGAGCTATGCGGCGCGTGTCGAGCGTTTCGGAATCGAGAGGATTCGAGAGATTGCTCGCGAGAACGGGAGAAAAGGCGGACGCCCGCCCAAAAAGGACGGTGTGCGATGAGTGTTTACAAACGCGGAGATGTTTGGTGGTACAAGTTTCGCTTCGCAGGACAGCTGATCCGCGAATCCTCGAAGAGTAACAGCAAAACTGTTGCGAAAGACGCGGAGCGTATAAGAAGGCGTGGACTGGAAGAAAGCTGGAATCAGATAAAACGACGCAAACTGCCCCCGGTGTTCTCCCTCGCCGCCGCAGAATGGGTTAAGACACGCACGAACATAGCTCCGGCTACTGAACGGAGCCACAAACTCGCGATTTCTCAGCTTTCAAAGTACTTCGGCAAGCAACTGCTTTGCGACCTCTCCGCAGCCGACTTGGCGGCCTATCAGACGCGCCGGAAACGTGACGGGGTGAGCAATCGAACCGTCAATCTTGAGATGGGCGTCCTCCGAAGTATTCTGCGACGCAACAAAATGTGGGAGTCAATCTCCGGCGACGTGGGTTTCCTCAAAGAAAGTCCATCGCCCGGAAGAGCTTTGTCGGCGGATGAGGAATCGCGTCTCCTTGGCGCGGCCTCAAAGAGTCGGTGCCGAAGCCTGTACCCCGTAGTGCTGCTGGCCCTTAACACGGGCATGCGCGTCAGCGAAATTCGCGGTCTAACATGGGCGCAAGTGGATTTCCTGGGAACTGCCTTGACCGTGGGCAAGTCAAAGACCCAAGCTGGTACCGGAAGGGCGATTCCCCTAAATCCTCGAGCAATTGCCATGCTAAAGCAGTGGCGCGGTCTGTTTAGCGGCGTACAGCCCGAGCACTACGTGTTCCCGCACGAGAAGTACGGCTTTGCGGGGAACGATCGGAAACCTTGCGCGTACGAGATCATCCCCACCGCACCGACGCATCGCTGGAAAGTAGCTTGGGAAAGCGCACGTAAGATCGCCGGTGTGTCGTGCCGTTTTCACGACCTGAGACACACCTTCATTTCTCGCCTCGCGGAATCTCAAACATCTGACTCGACTGTCATGGCGCTTGCAGGACACGTCTCACGCGCGATGATGGAGCGATACTCACACATTCGGATGGAAGCCAAACGGAACGCGGTCGACAACCTAAGCGGAGCAGATTTTGAGCCAGGTGTGGCACAAAACTGGGCACAGTTTATTGTCTCGGATAAATCCGAAGAGGCTAACTCATTGAAAAGAAGTGGTGAGCCGGGTAGGACTCGAACCTACAACCCGCTGCTTAAGAGGCAGCTGCTCTACCATTGAGCTACCGGCCCACGGAAACTTCGAAATTGTAACACGAGACTTTCACGCGCCCAACGCGGAACGGCGGACCGAGCTTACGAATATTGGCGTAGGGTGGCCGCGATTTCCTTAGCCACCTGGCGCGCCCGAACCAGATCTCCAGGTCCCAGCGAAATCGCCGCGACGCGCGCGTGTCCGCCGCCACCATGTTTTTCGCACAGCGACGCGAGGTTCACATCCTTGGGAGGTTCTTTCCAGGGATTAGTGCCCACCG
>Ga0302179_10000975_pt1 | contig 17840 bp, 19 predicted proteins | sample I_Palsa_E3_1_FD_198788 | JGI IMG/M metagenome (GOLD analysis project Ga0302179, IMG submission 198788) | Peat permafrost microbial communities from Stordalen Mire near Abisko, Sweden - I_Palsa_E3_1 | ecosystem: Environmental > Terrestrial > Soil > Palsa > Peat permafrost | place: Sweden...
GCCGCCGCATCTTCCGCCTGTTGCGCTTCCCGAGCCTGCGCTTGTTCCGTCGCCGCAGTCATGTCGGCGACCTGCTTATCGGTCATCAACTGCGCTCCCTCGGCGATCGAATCCGAAATCTTTGAAGTAAACAGCCGGATCGCGCGCAATGCGTCGTCGTTGCCCGGAATCACGTAATCCACTTCGCTGGGATCGCAATTCGTATCCACCACCGCGACCACCGGAATACCCAGCTTGCGCGCCTCGCGCACCGCAATCTGCTCTTTGTTGGAATCGATCACGAACACCGCATCCGGCAACCGGCTCATATTCTTGATGCCCGCCAGGTTGGCCTGCAGGTGCTTGCGCTCGCGCTCCAGCTTGATGACTTCTTTCTTCGGCAGCAGCTCGTAGCGGCCATCGGTGGCCATTTCGTCGAGCTCTTTCAGCCGCTTTACCGACTTCTGCACCGTGACCCAGTTGGTGAGCAATCCGCCCAGCCAGCGCTGGTTGATGTAAAACGCGCCGCACTTGGTGGCCTCTTCGGCAATCGCATCCTGCGCCTGGCGCTTAGTTCCCACAAACAGCACAATCTTGCCGTCGGCCGCCAGCTCCTGTACGAATCTCGACGCCTCTTTGAACATCTTCAGCGTCTTCTGCAAGTCGATGATGTAAATCCCATTGCGCTCTCCGAAGATGTATTCCTTCATCTTGGGATTCCAGCGCTTCGTCTGATGCCCGAAGTGAACCCCCGCTTCGAGCAACTCCTTCATGGTGATGGTAGCCAATGAACCTCCTTAATTAGTCTGCATCAGGAAACCCGTTCTCAGTACCGAGTACCCAGTACCCAGCAAAAAACACTGGCAACTGGGTACTAGCAACTGGGTACTTCTTCCCGATTGCCATTCCCGTCCCCGTGCCGCGAGGCTCGGGAAGAATTGAACACCTAAAAACTCAACGTTTCAAAGTTTCAGACGTTTCAAGGTTTCAATGACACTTTGAAACCATGAAACCTTGAAACGTTGAAACCTATCTCTTCGAGAACTGGAAGCGCTTGCGCGCGCCCTTCTGGCCGTACTTCTTGCGCTCTTTGCCGCGCGAGTCACGCGAGACCATGCCTTCCGCCTTCAGTTTGCCGCGCAGTTCCGCGTTGAACTGCATCAGCGCGCGCGCGATACCGAGCTTTACCGCATCGGCCTGACCGCGCACTCCGCCGCCCAGAACGCTGGCGATAATGTTGAACGAAGCCGCCGTCTCAGTGGACGCCAACGGCGCTTTTGCCGCCGAACGCTGCGCCGGAGTTACGAAATATTCCTCGAACGCGCGCCCGTTCACTTTGAAATCGCCGCTGCCCGGACGCAGATACACCCGCGCAATCGCCCGCTTCCGACGTCCCGTTCCGTAGTATTGGACCAATTCTGCCATGCTAGCTCTTAGCTCCTAGCTCTTAGCTTCTAGCTTGAATCCCAGAAGCGAGCCCTTGATCTCTTGAAATCTAAAACAAACTTGCCATCCTGAGCGCAGCCGTTCTTCAGGCGGAGCGAAGGATCTCAATCTTCTCCGACCCCGTGGCGCCTGAAAAGAGCCTTACGCCCTTACTTCCAACTTCAAATCCTGCGGCTTCTGCGCCTCATGCGGATGTTTGTCGCCTCTGTAAACGTTCAGCTTCGACAGCATGTGATCCGCCAGCTTGTTCTTGGGCAGCATGCGCCGGACCGCGTCTTCAATGATCTTTTCCGGCTTGCGCGCCAGGCGCTTGCGGTAATCTTCGGTACGCAGCCCGCCGGGGTAACCGGTGTAGTGGTGATACTGCTTCTGCTCCGACTTCACGCCGGTGGTTCTCACCTTCTCGGCATTAATGACGATCACGTGATCGCCGGTGTCGAGAAAGGGCGTGTACTGCGGGTTCTCTTTGCCCATGAGGATGCGGGCCACCTGCGAGGCCATGCGCCCCAGAGTTTGACCATCCGCATCCACGACGTACCACTTGCGCACAATTTCCCCCGCTTTGGGGAAATAGGTTGACATCGGAATCTCCCAGAATGAAAAAAATTGCGAAACGCGATTGAAATTACAAAGAAGACCGCTCGTTGATTCCCCGGCGAGGACGCCAGACCATCAGGCGGGCAACCGCAGACTTCCCAAAGCTTTAAAGATACCGTAGGGCGCGAGGGCTTGTCAAACGCGGAGTTAGTAATGGTGCTGTCTTATATAGGACACTTCCTTAGTAGCGGTAGTGTCCTCGCACTGTTAGGACACTACCTGTTAGTAGCCCGGCCTGGTCGCTCGCCAATGCCTTGAGGCAAACACGCAAGAAGGATTGGGTAAGGGCAGGGTGAAAGAATCGGAATCAGACCTCTTTTTCCCCAAAGACTTCGGCGGTGAAGGCCGCAATGCTAGCCCCGGTCAACCACGCATCCGCCGGCAGGCCGGCTTTGCGGCAGGTTTGCTCGAGGAACGTCTTGCGGTCCCACGCGCGCTCGACAGGAACCTGGGGAAGCAGCAAGCCGCGGCGGCCATGGTGACTGATGAGCAGACCGTGCCGTCCTATTTCGATTTCTTCGGCTCGAATCGCTTGCGCGGGCGAGAGAATGCTTAGCTCAATTGTGAGATGGGCAGCCTCTTCTTGGGTGACGTGCGGAAATCGGTTACCTTCGAAAGCGGCGGCCCGGGCGGTTTCGGCAACAGCGCGGTTGACCGGGCAGGTGGGCAGCACATAGCCGACGCATCCGCGCAGCTCTCCACGCAGGTAAAGCGACGTGAAAACGCCGCGGAGCACCGCCAGGTGCGGAGTTGGAGCCTCGACAGAAATCTCGCGACTTTCCAGCGCGGAGGAAATGGAATCATGCGCCAGGCGCAGCAGTAACGAGCGTTCTTCCCCACTGAACTCCTGGCCAGAAGCCGCGCCGGACGCAGGTTTGCCGCCAGACCTACTTGCTTCCGAAGCAGCCACTGCCGCCCGCGAATTATGTTGTAGGAGCGACATCGGCATCGGCCGGGCGCGGGGTTGGTTGCGGCTTTCGGCGACGGCTGAGAACGAAAGCGCGGCGGCGGCGCTTCGAGACCCGCCGGTCGATCTTCGACCAGAATGCCGCGAAATAATCGACGGCCGAGATCAGAGAAACGCAAACCACGAACCAGATCGCGGCGTAGGCGATCCAGTGCACCGGAAAGATGAAGTTTCCGTAAACCGGCCACTCCTTCCAGCGGTGATCGAGAATTACCGCGACCACGGAAACGATCTGCACCACCATCTTGAACTTGCCGAGTTCGCTCGCTTCGATGGTGAACCCCCCGGACGCAGCGATGGAGCGCAGGCCGCTTACCAGAAACTCGCGGCCAATGATGATGACGGCGATCCAGGCGGGAACCAGGCTGGGATTGAACTGCACCAGCGTAACGAAGGCGGCGGCGATCAGGAGTTTGTCAGCCATGGGATCGAGCAGAATGCCCATGGTCGTGATCTGCCCGCGCTTGCGGGCGAGGTATCCGTCGATGCCGTCGGTCATGGAAGCGGCAATGAATATTGCCGAGGCCAGCAACTCTTTCGCGCCATGATCGCTGCTGAAGTGACCGGAAGACAAAATCCAGATCAGCAGAGGAATGCTGCAGATGCGGATCAGCGTGATGGAATTGGGCAGGTTCACCGCAGCCAAGGAACGTCTCCGGAGGGATACCGGACAGCTTGATTATCCTCCACGGTGCGAGGGAACGCAATCAAGGGAAGGTGCCATTAGGGCACGGATGAGCACTGGGCGAAATCCACGACTCGACTCGACTACCTCGGTGCGGCCGGCGTCATTGCGCTCGGCTTCGGTTGCTTGGCGATGATCTGGTCCTTAACCTTGTCGTAGGTGGCCTGAGGGATGATTTTTCTATGGACCAGGTCCAACTTCGTCCGGTACGGGCGGCCGTCGATAATCTTCTGCGAATAGGCGTCGCCGATGCCGGGCAGAGCCTTGAGTTGATCCTTGGTCGCCGTGTTGATGTCAAGTTTGGAGGCGGGATCTGCCGAAGCGCTCAGCGCGGAGGCGTCGGAGCTGGCAAGAACTCGCGTGGCGCTGGCGGCATGCAGCAAAAAGAAAGCCAACAGCGCAGCCAATATCCGCGCCATCAATCTTTTGCCCATGCATTTCATAAATCCTCCTACGCGTAAATTCCGCGCTGCCGGATGGTATACGCCACGCGGTCAATAGCCAGCATGTAGGCTGCGATGCGATTGTTCACCTTGTGCGTCTCGGCGTAGCGGACTACATCGCCGAAGGAGGAAACCATGATCTCTTCCAGTTGCTCGTTGACGACAGACTCCTTCCAAAAATAGCCTTGGCGGTCCTGCACCCACTCGAAGTAAGAAGTGGTTACGCCACCGGCGTTGGCCAGAATATCTGGGATCACAAAGACGCCCTTATCCGTTAAAACGTCGTCCGCGGCCGAAGTCGTTGGACCGTTGGCGCCTTCGGCCAGGATGCGGCATTTCACGCGATCCACATTGCGCGAGGTGATGACATTCTCCGTCGCGGCGGGAATCAGGATTTCGCATTCCGTCGTCAGCAATTCAGCGGCATCGGACGGTTCCGCGCCCGGAAAGCCATGCACCGTACCATTCTTCTGGCGGAAATCAACCAGCGCGTTCAGGTCGATCCCGTTCTTGTTATAAAGCCCGCCGCCCACTTCGGCGATGCCCACAACTTTGTATCCGCCCTGATGCATCAGCTGGGCGGCGTTGGAGCCCACGTTGCCGAAGCCCTGCACAATCACTCGGCTGCCTTCGCGCGACAGGCCCAGTTTCCTGATGGCCTCGTCGCATACCACCATCACGCCGCGGCCCGTAGCCTCGCGGCGTCCGCGCGAGCCGCCGATGTTAATGGGCTTTCCGGTCACGCACGCGGTCACGGTCTGGCGCATGTGCATGGAGTAGGTGTCCATCATCCAGGCCATGATTTGCTCGTTGGTGTTGACGTCGGGCGCGGGAACGTCCTTCTCGGGGCCGATGAATTCGATCAACTCCGAGGTGTAACGCCGCGTCATGCGCTCGATTTCGCCCATCGACATTTTGTGCGGATCGCAGATCACGCCACCCTTGGCCCCGCCGAAAGGAATGTTCACCACGGCGCACTTCCAGGTCATCCAGCTGGCGAGAGCGCGCACTTCATCGAGCGTAACGTCGGGGGCGTAGCGGATGCCGCCCTTGCCCGGTCCGCGCGCAATCGAGTGCTGCACGCGAAATCCGGTAAAGACCTCGAGGTGTCCGTCATCCATCTGCACCGGAATGTAGACCGTGAGTTCGCGGTTGGGATAGCGCAGCACCCGCCACAGGCCGTCATCCAGATTGAGCTTCTGGGCAGCCAGGTCAAAACGCGCCCGCTGCGACTCCCATGGATTGCTTTCTTTGTCGAGGTGCGGTGCAGCAGTCATCGTGCTCATATAGTTCGTCTCCGGAATGATTGCGATTCGAGGTCTTGGCCGGCGCCGGGACGAGATCCCGGAGTGAACGGGCAAACGTTCAGAGTATATGAGCGGGGATGGTTGGGAAGCAAGATGGGGAGCCACGGAAAACACTCTAACCCAGGTCCGCTGTGCCCTATTTGGGCTTGCGTCGCTGGTTCAACTGTGTCAACATTTTGCCGCCGTGATCGCGCTAGGACGGCATGGGCTCGGACTCAGATGTGGGTGCACAGCAGTTTGTACGCGACACCTAAATGGGGGGACGTTTTTGATTTGCCGTCCGCCCTGAGGAGAAAGCCCGATGGCCAGAGGACCAAAACAGACTGCTATCATCGCAGTCTTTGCGCTTCTGGGAGCGATTATTCTTGGAATGCTGCTTTTCCTGAGTGACCTCGGAAGCGCCATCCGGGATCTGCGCAGGTAATAGCTCCTACCCGCGTTCGTAGCTCGCAGAACCTACTAGCACAATTTCCATGCCCTCAGCCGCCGCCCGCACCTTGGGGTAGTAGTCGCGCGCGTTCTTCACGACCTTGTCGATCACAGCGTCGGTGTGATCGGGATCGTGGTGGAAGAGGATAAGCTCCTTGGCGCCGCTCTCCATCACTACATTGACGGCTTCACGCCAGTGGCTATGTCCCCAGCCGCGGCGGCGGGCTTCATATTCCTCAGGCAAGTATTGCGCGTCGTAGATGAGCACGTCCGCGCCTTCGGCCAGCTTGCGCACGGCCTTGTCGAAGGCGGCGTCGCCGGGCTCGTTATCCGTGGCATAGACCAGGATTCCATCTTTCGTTTCGAGGCGAAAGCCCATGCATCCCTGAGGATGGTTGAGCCACGCGGTCTGCAGTTGCACTCCATCCTCAACCGTTGTGCGTCCACTCTCGATGTCGTAAAAGTCGCGTCGCGCCTTCATCTGGCCGATGTCCACGGGAAAGTAAGGCGCGGCCATTTGATCGGCCAGCACTTGTTTCAGGCTGCGCGTGCGGCTGGAACATTGAAAGAGGAACCGGTTCTCCGCGTTGGCATAGAGAGGACGGAAGAACGGCATACCCTGAATGTGGTCCCAATGAAAGTGCGAAACGAAGACGTGGGCGGAAAAAGGGCGGTCGCCGAATTCACTTTGCAGTTGCTGGCCGAGCACGCGGAATCCGGTGCCGCAATCGAAGATATAGATTTGATCGCCCAATCGCACTTCGACACAGGAGGTATTGCCTCCGTAGCGCATGTTTTCGGATTGTGGCGTCGGCGTGGAACCGCGCACGCCCCAGAACTTAATCCGCATAGGCTCGTAACTGCGCGAGGGCCCGGTTGCTTGGTAGCTTCACTTGGTATCTTCCGATGATGGGCCGCATTCGTCAATTGCCGGATTGGTTCACCGGTCAATTTTCAAACAGACGTGCTAAGGTAACGAGTCAGGTACCTCGGAGCGTGAGCCACGGCCCACGCGTTCGGCAACGCCCTCCCCTTATAATGAACCGCGAGCCGGCGCGATTCCGGCTAGCCTCTTCGCATGGCTTATCCGGGATTCAAGGAATTCTCCCGTCTGGCGCGTTCGGCGACGCTGGTGCCGGTAGTGAAATCGGTCAGCGCCGACCTGCTCACGCCGGTCTCCGCTTTTCTGTCGATTGCGGAAAACGAACCGCACGGGTTCCTGCTGGAGTCGGTCGAGCGCGGCGAGCAGATCGGGCGCTACACATTCCTGGGGGCGCGGCCTTACATGCGGCTGCGGGCACGGGGCAATGTTATCGAGATCGAACGCGGGCGCAAGCGCGAGCGCCACGAAGGCAACGTCTTTCAGTTCGTGAAGCTGTTGCTGCGCGAGCACACGCCGGCCGCCATGCCAGGCCTGCCGCCGTTTACCGCCGGCGCCGTAGGATATTTCGCCTATGATGCAGTCCGCCAGTTGGAGAAAATCGGAGAGCGCGCCAAAGACGATCTTTCGCTGCCCGATGCCGAACTAATGTTCTTCGACCGCCTGCTGGCCTTTGATCATTTGCACCACCAGATTCACATTATGGCTGCGGCAGATGTTGCGCGGGAGAATCCTCGGCACGCCTACGACCGTGCAATCCGCGACATTGCGGCGCTCGAAAGAAAACTGGCGGCGGGATTGCGTCCGGCGATGTGGCGCAAATCCACGAAGGCCAAGCCGGGAAAACTCAAGATCCATGCGGGAACCACGCGGACGAAATTTCTGCGCAGCGTGGAGCGCTGCAAGCAGTACATTGCCGCCGGCGACATTTTTCAGGTGGTGCTTTCCCAGCGCCTCGACTTCATCCCCGGGGTTGCGCCATTCGATCTCTACCGCGCCCTGCGCCAGGTGAATCCTTCGCCCTATCTTTATTTCTTGAGAATGGGCGAGAAGCGGATCCTCGGCTCTTCGCCCGAGATGCTGGTGCGTGTAACCGGACGCAAACTCGAATACCGCCCCATCGCAGGCACCCATCCGCGCGGTCGCAACGACGCCGAGGATCTGCGCCTCGAACAGCAGATGCGGAACGATGAAAAAGAATGCGCCGAGCACGTCATGCTGGTCGATCTGGGCCGCAACGATCTCGGGCGGGTCAGCGAATACGGCTCGGTCAAAGTGAAAGACCTTATGTACGTGGAGCGCTACTCCCACGTGATGCACCTGGTCTCGGCTCTCGAAGGCACGCTACGCAACGATCTCGACGCGCTCGACGCATTCGCCGCCTGTTTTCCCGCGGGTACGCTGAGCGGCGCGCCCAAAGTCCGCGCCATGCAAATCATCGAAGAACTGGAGCCGGTGCGCCGCGGCATCTACGGCGGCTCGGTGCTCTATGCCGATTTTGCAGGGAACCTCGATTCGTGCATCGGCATTCGAACCATGGTCATGCAAGGCAAACATGCATACTTGCAGGCGGGAGCCGGCATCGTGGCGGATTCCGACCCGGCCCGCGAATTCGAGGAGTCGATGAACAAAGCCCAAGCTCTGCTACGAGCCGTCGAAATGGCTAGGGGCAGTGGCCAGTGATCAGTGGCCAGTGACAACGCTATTTGCGGTTTGGCAAGAGGCTAGAGAACCGTCGGGGACCCGGTCAACTTCGGCCGCAATAGGGTCAGTCGTTCTGGATAGACTTCACAAGGGACTTCAGCATCCTGCCCCGGGGCTCATTGATGGAAGTCGAGACACAGACTCTCACTGCACAAGATCTCGGCTATCTCGAACACGGCGGGGCCGAGAATTTGCTTGCCATAACAGCCGAAGTTGGCCGAATCCTCAATGGCCTTCTTGCGTCCCTGCCAAACCGCAGATAGCTTTTTTCTGGCCACTGGCCACTGATCACTGATCACTGGCCTCGTAGCAAAAATTAGCGATCCGGCTCTACTCTTGCCGATACGCCTATGACGCCAGGCTCTTCAGCGCACTCAGCAGGCGCGTGCCATTTGGGCTGCCGAGACCTGTGCAGGCATCCCATCCGGGGCCAGCTTTATAAGCGCCATTGTCCCCTTCCGTAATATCGCGCAACACTCCCGAAGACATGCTCTTGTACAGGGCTGGATTCAGGTAGCCGACGGGCTTCCCTAGAGACTGGTTCAGGCGAGCGATCAGGCCTGACCACAACGGCGCTGCCGCACTGGTTCCCCCGAGGGGCTGTACCGAGCCGTCAGGAAAGACGACCATCACACCAGTTTCAGGATCGGCCAGCGACGCGACATCCGGAACGCCGCGGCCCAGACGGTGCCCCGGGTTTACCGACGCAGGCACGTTGTGCCCCGCCTGGTAAGTGGGCACCGCAAAGAGCTGGCTGATTCCCCCGCCGGTGGCGCTGGAGGGCCCGTCGTTCCACACCGTCTCGCTGCTGATAACCCCCTGAGATGCGATGATGCGCGTTCCGCCGCAGGCCAGCGCCCATGGGCTCGACGCCGGAAAATCTACGTGCTGGCGATGGTCGGGAAGATCCTCGGTGGATCCCTGATCGCCGGCGGCCACGGAGATCGTGATTCCTGCCAGCGCCGCCCTTTGAAATGCCTCATTCACCTTGGTGATGGCCTGTTTTGTCCACAAGATGTCCCCGGCGGGGCCGTCTTCGGGGTTTCCGTAGCTTATCGAGATGACCGACGGGACGTTCGTCGCCGTGACGGCGGAGGTAATGCAATCCACCCACCCCTGCTCCGTGAACTCGGTAAAGTACATGAAGAACTTTGCCTTGGGCGCAATTCCACCAGCCATGCAAATATCGAGGAGCACTTCCCCCGTGGCGTCGGTCGGTTGACTGCCATCGCCCGGTTTGTTGCCGGGCCCATGAACCACCACGTCGGTAATGCTTGGCGCCGCCAGCTTCAGGGTCTTCTTGAAATAGCCAGTCACCATCGGCAAGGAATACCCTCCCAGCGCCGTCTCCCCGCTTTCTCCCATCGCGCCGTTGAATGCCAGAATGGCCACTGTCTGCCCGGTGCCGTCGGTGTCCGGAAAGTCATAGAGTTCCGCCAGGTCGGTTGGCAGATAAGTATTCGCGGGCCGGGCAGCCCGCGCGATCGACCGAGGCGGCCCGGTTTGGAAGTAAGGTCGCCCGATTACCCGGTTATCGAAGCCGAACACCGCTTCGACGATTTTGTGCAACGATGCCGGCACGCTCACTGGCCCGGTTCTGCCGCGGTACCGTCCCTTCGTCGGATGCTCAAAGACTTTCAGATCGACATCAAAAGCGCGCATGGCATCGGAGATCTTGCCCTCGACCAGTACGCTTCGTTTTATGCGGCTGCTCTCAAGTACCTTTAAGTGATTCTGGTGCGCGAACTTCTGCACGGCTTGCAGGGACTTGGGGTCGGCTTCAAAAGCGGCGATCGCCTTCTGACTGTGCACCGTTCGTTGCCACTCGTGCGGGCTGTGTCCAATCTCGTGAAGCTTTGGTACTTCGACATCGGTGACCTTCGGAGTTACGTAGATGGTTAGCTTGATGGGTTTGTCTGGATCGACGCCAGCTACCGAGGACGCACCCGCCAAAGGATGGCGCTCGCTACCCTGAACTGCGCGCAAAATTGAAGTCGGAGGCATGGGGGACCTTCTCCTGAAAAGATTCTAGAGGCCGATTAGGTTACTAACTTCGAAAGCAAGAGTTGATTCGGGGCCGGGGTACTGGAAAGTATTTATAGCACAGGGTCCGGCAAAGGCAAGTGAAATCCAGGTAGTGGCTCAATTTGAATTCTTCACCCTTGCGTCCCCTCCGGAGTCATCCCGAAGTCCCGCGTTTTTACCAGCGGGACGAGGGATCTCGCGTGCGCACACAAGCGTCCTGAATCATACTGAGCCACATGTGCCGCACTAATGCCCAAACTACCCTCCTGCGGTACACAACGAATTCCCTCTCGAGTTTCCTTTTATATCCGCAGAAAATTCTCCACCAGCTTCTTGCCGGCGTCCGTCAACACGCTCTCAGGATGGAACTGTACTCCCTCGATGGCAAATTTCTTGTGGCGCAGGCCCATGATAGTGCGGGCTCCATCTTTCTCCGTAGTCCACGCGCTCACTTCCAGTTCAGCCGGCAGGTCTTTCTCCGCCACGATCAGCGAGTGGTAACGCGTCGCGGTCATGGGCGTGGGCAGTCCGCGGAAGATGCTTTTGTTGTCATGGACCACAGCGCTGGTCTTGCCGTGCATCAAGTGAGGAGCACGCACCACCTGGCCGCCAAAGGCCGCGCCGATCGCTTGATGTCCCAGGCAGACACCGAGAACCGGTACTTTGCCGGCAAAGCGTCGAATCAGATCGATGCTGATACCGGCGTCCTGCGGCGTGCACGGACCGGGCGAGATTACGATGTGCTCCGGATGCATCGCCTCGACCTCGGCAACAGTAACCTGGTCGTTGCGGCGAACCTCAACCTCGGCGCCGAGTTCCCCGAGATACTGAACCAGGTTGTAGGTAAACGAATCGTAGTTGTCGAGAACGAAGACCACTGGAACCGTCCGGCTTTTAGCTTACCACTCACCAGGAATGCCTCGAACCGCCGAAAGAGCCTCGTATCCAGTTCCCAGCCAGAACGGGCCACTTCCCTCCCCAAGGGTGGTATTGACGAGATATGCCCGTAACCGTCATTCTTTAGAGACAGTTAGCCGCCACTTCATTGTTTTGGGAGTAACGCATGGCTGAAGCCCAGCAGGAAAAAAGGGCAGCCCGACGCTTCGCGCTACGGATTCCGGTAGCTGTAGTCCGCAGCGGAGACCCAAACCACGACGAACCCGCTCAAATCCGCGACGTAAGCGCGCGCGGTATTTGCTTTTACCTGGACTCGCCCATCGAGCACGGCTCGCCCATCGAATTCACCCTCACGCTCCCGCCCGAAATCACGCTCACGGAAAGTATCCGCGTGCAATGCAAAGGGCGCGTCGTGCGCGTCGAGGGGGAAACGCCCGAGGGCAAAATGGCCGTGGCCGCGGTCATTGAAGAATACGAATTTCTTCCCGAGAACTAAGGCGGATCGAGGTAGGCTTAGAGTGCCGCTAGTAGTGTCTGCATTCGTTATCCCTGCTTTTCGACCTTCCAAGCAAGTGATAAGGTTCCCTTCAGAAGGTTCTCAGGGGATTTCTTTGCGGCGACATGGAGTTCGATTTCTTGGCGCATTGCTTCTGGCGATGCAGGCGGCCCCGGGTGCCCTGTCGCAGGATGCCGCGCCCGATGCCATTCGCCAAAAGGCAAACTCCGCCAGACCGGAGGCCGCGGTCGTTAGTAGCGTGCGTATCGTGCACGAACGCGGTGTTTCAGTGCTCGAGGTTCTTTCCAGCCAGCCGGTCGTGCCCGCGATTCAGTTCCTGGACTCGCCTCCGCGCTTGGTCATCGATCTGCCCGATGCACGCATGGCACTGCAGCATAAGCGGATTCCCGTGCGGCAGGAGAACATTCTGGCCATCCGTGCGGAACAACACCAAAAAGACCCTCCCATCGTGAGGATTGTGCTCGACCTCCTCGCTCCCTGCGGCTACTCGTGGGATGAAGCAGGAAACCGGCTGATGGTGCGGCTCAAGCCTCCTGCAGATCCAAACAAAGATCCGAACGCAGATCCGAACAAAGATCCGAACGCGGCGAGTAGCAAGCCGTCAGTCCAGCCTTCAGCTGTTCCGGTGCCGCGTGCCGCGCCTGCGGTCGGGCCCGTCGACGTTGTGTTTGCCGGAAGTCGGCTCGCGGATGGATCGGCTCTCACCGCCGGTACCGATACTGCGGTGCTGCGCCTTTCGAGAGGCGGCGAAGTCCGTGTCTGTCCCGGTACCACCGTCTCGGTTACGCCTTCCAGCAACACGCACGACTTGATGCTGGGCATGGGCACAGGCGCGCTGGAGACGCATTACACCCTCGACGCCTCGGCCGATACCGTGCTGACTCCCGATTTCCGCATCCTGTTCGCGGGACCCGGAGAGTTCCACTACGCCATCAGCACCGACTCGCACGGCAATACCTGCGTGCGAACGCTGATGGGGAACACGTCTTCGGCGATCGTTTCGGAATTGATGGGAGATCGCGTCTATCAGGTGAAGCCAACCGAGCAGGTGGTGTTTCGCTCGGGGCGAATCGATAAGGTCGACAACGATGTCCCACTCGAATGCGGCTGTCCGCCGCCCGTCCCTGTGCTGCGAGCAGGCACGCTGGCCCCAACTGCCGATCTTCCACCAAATGCCAGCCAGGCGCAAAGTGATGCCTCGCCGAATGCTCCGAAGCCGGAGAACGCTATTCCGGAAAGTGGTCTCCGCCAGACGCTTTCCAGCGGACCCGAAACCCAGCCTCTGCCACCTTCCCAGCCGAATGAGATTCACGTTGAAGTCGACGCTCCACTTGTTTTTCATGCCCGGAAGCGCCCTGCCGCACAGTCGGCGCCCACGGATGAGGCCGCGGTACTCCCAGTGCTGGAATCATCGGCCCGGCCGGTCCATCTCGAAGCACATATCCAGCCGCCCACTGCGCTGCACGGATCGGCGCAGCCCGGCTCCGTTCCACGCCGGTTTCTCCGGCGGCTCAAAGGATTCTTCGTTGCGATCTTTCGTTGACGGATTTCCGGACTTGCCGCTGCCGCTTCACCCGCGATTGATGGCCCGCCGCAACGGTTCCACTTTCCCGCGTACCGCGTCGCTCAGGTCGTCCGCCAAATCGGCGCCCCGCTCGGCCACGTCGCGCACGCGTTCCTTCGCGTCGCGCGCCCGGTCCTTGGCTTCTTCAGTCCAATCCTGTACCGCTTCCTTGGCGTCTTCATAGCCGCGCTTCAAGTCGCGGCGGAATTGCTTCCCGGTTTTCGGAGCCAGCACCAGCGCCGCTAGCGCCCCCGCCCCGATTCCGATTAGAAAGAAAGTGACTGCGGTCCCTACGTTGCTGTTGTCGGATGATTCATAACGTCCAAAGCGCATGATATTTGACCTCATTTCCCGAATGGCGAAATAGCCGCCGGCCCTGCTTCTCGCACCGTCATGCCCCCATCGCCTCTAACAAGTCTAGTCCTCCCGGCGATGCGCCGCGAGTCCGCCTGCGCGAACGCGGGTCTTATGGGATGAACCGCACTTCGGTACTGGCTCAATTTGAATTCTTCGCGATGGCGCCCTCTCTGGAGTCATCCCGAAGTCCCGCGTTTTCACCGGCGGGACGAGGGATCTCGCGTGCGCACACAAGCGTCCTGATCATACTGAGCCACTGCCCGCACTTCGGAAAGGTTTTCTTTCTCGCAGGTGGAGTGTAGAATCAAGCATTCGGTACTCATGTGCGGCGGAAAATGTGGCCTGCCCGCCTTCCGTCGGCTCAACAAACCGCGCTTATCTGTAAGGAGATAGTTTCGAGCAATGTCGATCCCTGCCACCCAACTCCGCCCCGGCATGATCATCAAGCACAACAATGATCTGCACTCCGTATTCGCCGTCGAACACCGCACCCCGGGCAACCTGCGCGCCTTCATCCAGGCCAAGCTGCGCAACCTTCGCACCGGAGCCATGTTCGAGCACCGCTTCCGCTCCCCCGACCCCATCGAGAAGGTTAACGTGGATGAGGTCGATATGCAGTTCCTCTACGCCGATGGCGATAACTACTACTTCATGGACACGGCCAACTACGAGCAGACCCACCTCACCAAAGAGATTCTCGGCGACGCCGTGGATTACCTCATCGCCAATCTCGAAATCAAAGTAGAATTCTTCGACGGCAAAGCCGTAGGCATTGAGCTGCCGCAGACCGTGGAACTCACCGTGATCGAGACCGAGCCCGGGCTGAAGAGCGCAACCGCCTCCAGCGTCACCAAAGCCGCGAAAACGGAAACCGGGCTGGTCGTGCAGGTGCCGCCCTTCATCAACGAAGGCGAGAAGATCAAAGTAGATACCGCCGAAGGCGTTTATCTCTCTCGCGCGTAATACCATAGCCCTTGTCATCCTGAGGGCCGCGTTTTTCGCGGCCCGAAGGATCTCAGTCTCCTCTGCTCTGTCCCCCCGCTGGACGTCGGATTGAGAGCGTGCGCGCGATTTGAAACTGGATGTGCTGGAGGCCAAAAGCCGATGAAGTCCTACAGTTATTCTGAGGCGCGCGGAAATTTTGCGACCGTGCTCGACGAAGCCGAGCGGGACGGGGCCGTGGAAATTCGCCGCCGCGATGGCACCGTGTTCCGCATCCTTCCCCTGCGAACTGGCGCAGCGTCACCACTCGATGTGAAAGGTGTGAAGGTGAAAGTGTCGGACGGCGATCTAGTGGCCATCGTGCGCGAACGCCGCCAGCGCGGATAGATCGTTGTCGATCTTATCGTCGTCGATCTTAGAAGCACCTGTAAGTACGCGCAAGAAACACACCCTAGTCCCTTCGTTTAGTCCCTCAGTTTTCGCCCGCTCCCAAGTTGTGGGCGAACGTGGCCCGCGCGGATTCACGGTTCTTACAGTTGTCAGCTATTACCACATATGTGGTAGACTTCTACCACATGCTTGATCTTCGTTCCAAGGCGCGCCAGCAGCTGCTGGCCTACTACTTCACGAATCCGACGGCTCGTCACCACCTGCGCGACTTGGCCGAACGGCTAAGCATCGATCCGTCTAATCTGTCGAAAGAGCTGGGACGCTTGGAGCGCGAGGGTCTATTCGGGTCGGAAGTGAATGGCCGCCAAAAGTATTTTCAACTGAACCGCGAGTATCCGCTTTTTAAGGAAGTGCGCAAGATCGTTGCAAAAACCATTGGTGCGGCACCGCTGATCGCGCAATCCCTCAGGAAGATTGAGGGAATAGACGAAGCTTACTTGTACGGCTCGTTTGCAAGCAATCAACAGGACGCTGCCAGCGATATAGACGTGCTCGTGATTGGCTCCCCGCGCGAGGAAGATTTAGCCCAGGCCGTGGGAAGGCTTGAGCGGCAACTGGGGCGCGAAATCAACTACACGGTTCTAACACCGAAGGAATTCGGGTCGCGCCGCGCTCGGAAGGATGCGTTTCTGGAAAACGTCTGGCACAATAAGCGTATTCCGCTCGTAGGTTCAAATGAAGAAGGTAAAGCCGCACCCCGTTGACTGGGCGCAGATTGAACGCTTTCTCACGAGCGCGGATTAAGAAGCTCGCCTCGGCCCGCAAAATTCTCGCTTTTGACGAGGAAGCTTGTCTTCAACAAGCTTACGAAGCAATGCTGAAAGCTTCCCTCGGGTTCATGTTTAGCCACGGATTCCGCGCCAGGAGTCAGCCAGGGCACCACATCGCAATCATCGATTTTGTGCGGTCGCGCCTGGACAAGAAACACGCCGGTCTATTGATTGTATTGGATCGTCTCCGCCGGAAGCGTAACACCGCGCTCTATGATGACAGCGGATTTGTTTCTCGCCATGATGCCGAGCAAGCTCTCGAATCCGCCGCCGACTACTTGACTGTGATCCGAGCTGATATTGCGGCCCGAAAGCCTTGACTCATAAACTGATGAAAGGATCTCGAATTTGCGAATCCAGAGTCCGGCCGGCGATCTAGTGGCCATCGTGCGCGAGGGCCGCCAGCGCGGATAGATCGTTGTCGATCTTAGGAATAGTGAACGTCCCGCCTGTCCCCGCATTGTCGTCCCTGCGCAGACTACTTTGTTACCGCGATTTTCGAGGCGATCCACCGTGCAAGCAACGTCCGGACGAACTCGCTGGCCATCACGAGGCTCAGGGGATTCTGATTCTGGCCAGGAGCGAGATCGAGCTGCGAATGTGCGCCGAGATAATATCTGTTGCCGAAGTTCACACTGTCGTCAAATCGCGCGCACTCCGGCTGGGTTGCCCAGCCGCGGCGCAATACCTCGGCAGCCCCTCTCTTTTTGTCGCCCCCCAGGTCTCTTAAAATCGTGTCGACAATTCTTCTAGGCGAGAAAAGTCCCATTCTCCAACAAAATCAATCAAATTCGTTCGCACCACCTCGCTGGTTTCTGCGAGTGCAAGAATCTGTTCTGAAATATTCGCTCCCTCTAGATATCTGGTCCCGGGCGTAATCCGGTAGCGCACAGACGGCAACGGCATCCGGCCCACCCAATTGCCGTCCTCGTCTGCCCACACAACGGAGGCTACCGCGACGGGCAACGCTGAGAATCTTCGGACCTTTGCGAGGCCACAGATGATGCCGAGAATCCATCGTGCTTTCTCAGCAACCCGATTGCAATCGGACAGCTCATTCAGAACGTCGGCTTCGAGGAGATATTCGCCTTGAAAACGAATGACTCGGGTTCGCCCTGTGGAGTGCTCAGCAGCGAGGTCCTGTAGATCCTTCTCCGCCCCTGTCAGATGGACGCGCCAAGGCGGAATAGGAGGGCACGGGCTCTTTGGGGCCGCATCAGCCATTGCTCCAAGTCTACGCCGAAACCAAACACGCGTTGCTGATGAACCGTATTGATCGAAGTCTCACCGCCGCCCCCGCCGAAAACCGCGACGGACGGGGCCGCCTCAAGTTAAGATAGTGCCGACAATAGCGCTCGCCGAATGTGGGCCAGCTGTGATCTTTCAACACGTTGTTCCCAAGAAGTGAATAGTCCATTCGAGCAAGACCGGAGAAGCTGATGGTGCTGACCAATCTGCTTCGCGGGAGTCGCACGAATGGACCTTCACCAGAATGCCCGACTTACGTTTCGTAGTCGAGAGGCTTTAGCCAAGAAGATCATGATCGAGAGGCTGACGGTGAACGCGGCTGCAGCCGCGTTCACCGTCAGCCGAAAAACCGCCGCCAAGTGGCTCGGCCGCTATCGCACCCTGGGCTTGCCCGGCTTGCGCGATCGTTCCTCGCGGCCCCTCCATAGCCCGCGCCGAACTTCGTCGGAGCTGATCGCGCAGGTCAGCGCTCTGCGCCGCCAGTTACTCCCCGCCTATCAGATCGCCCAAGCTACCCATCTCAGCCCCGCCACCGTCAGCCGCATTCTCCGGCGGGCTCATCTCAACCGCTGGCGCCATCTCCATCCCGCTCCGCCCGTCGTGCGCTATGAACATCCCGCGCCCGGAGATCTG
>Ga0302179_10000977_pt1 | contig 17812 bp, 15 predicted proteins | sample I_Palsa_E3_1_FD_198788 | JGI IMG/M metagenome (GOLD analysis project Ga0302179, IMG submission 198788) | Peat permafrost microbial communities from Stordalen Mire near Abisko, Sweden - I_Palsa_E3_1 | ecosystem: Environmental > Terrestrial > Soil > Palsa > Peat permafrost | place: Sweden...
CTGGACGGATACTATGAGCTAACCTACAACGCCCTCGACCTGGAGAATGATCTTCCTACGCTTTACCTGGTCAATGCCACGACACCCACGCAAGCCGCAGGTTTGCTGACCGTTCCCCAAACCTAGAGGCGAAGTGCACGCTGTGATCGCCGCGAAAATTATCGTGCAGGCCAGAGCAGCCATGCCGTGCGTCTTCCGATCGGCTGGCGCATAAGAGTAGACAGCGCTCATCATGACGACCAGAGCCACAGCACACAAACTCAACAATATTTCGAGGATCGCGAGGTAGGGTCGACTTGATGGAGCGGATCTGGGCTTGGTGATCGAGCGATAACTCCGATGACTCCGACACAGACGTAGAGGATCCAGAGCGCAACCACGCTGGAGGTCGACCACAGGCCGATGCGGCGGTCGGAGTGTGTCCACTCGTTCATGCGTGGCCATCCCCACTTTGCGCGGAAGCCTGAAGCATGAAGGTGGCGCACCCTAATACGGCACTGAACTCAAAATTAACTCGAGTGCTCCTATTGCTGGATCTCGAAGTACACCAGAGTTAGCTGGTTGCTATCGGTCTCGATGGCCACAACTTTTGTGGTGTCGATAATGTAATAGGTGAATGCGTCATTGTTAGTGGGCGAGTTGACGTCCAGACCAGTAATAGTGCCGGTAAAGGCGCCGCTGGAACTTGCAGTGAATGTACCAGATACAGTCAGATCCGGGGCTGCTCCGGTGTGGAAGAGCCAGTTGAGATCGACCGTCCCAGCGAACGAGCCTGAGGAACCGGCGGTCACCGGCCCAACTGCGTCCAGTTCGGCTTCGGATTGCGGATCGGCCCCGGTGGCGTTCATGACATATGTTCCGCTGAAAGAACTTGCGCTGAACGGACTGCCGGTTTGCTGGAAGCAAAGACCGGAAAGAACGTCGGTCGGATCCATGCTAACCATCGTTCCGACCGTTCCGGCACCGCTCCCCGTCAGGTAGTACTCCCAACTAGGAAACGTGAATACACCTCCGCCGTCCGTGAGATTCGTCAGAGTCATCCTGCCGGTTGGATCGAGGGTATAAGTTCCGGTGAAGGCGATCGGTGATTGCGGGCTGATTTCGTTGAGGTCGTTGTAGTTAAGCGTGCCACTCACCGTGCCGTCAGTGTTAGCGGTGAGTACGCCCGCGGCTTGGAATACTGCGTTCGTAAAATTGTTGGTGGTGTCTTTCCCGCCAGCTGAGAAGACAAAGCTGGTCCCTGGAACGAACAGAGTCGCGAAATTTCCGGTATTTGTACCCTGCCCAAGGGCGATCCCGCCCATGACAGCGCCCAAGGCGTCGCTAGTTTCCACCAGCTTCATGTGGCTCGAGTCGATAATGTATCCCGCCAAACTAAAGGGGGCCGGCTTTGAACCGGCTGGCACAAGGTTAAACACCACGCGCCCCGAACTGTCCGGGGCCGACACTGTACTGGCCGCGAACGGCTGGTTTGACAGCTCGTAAGTGAAGCCGTTGTCCTCGTAGGCACCGTCATTTATGTCGAAAACACTGCCGGTCCCTGAGATCGTCCCCGGGCTATCGACGTTAACGATACCTCCGATCGTAACGGGGAAGGCGTTCAAGTCGATGCCCTGAATTTCAAATGCATAGCCTTGTGAGGGTGCTGCGGCGCTGGTTTGTAAGTCCACCGTTCCGCTAGCCGTGGCCGATTTGTCGAACTCGGTGACGAGTAAACGGGTGGGGGAAACGGCCGACGCGTCAAGAGTTTCAACCCCTTTCACGCCGACGTTAGCATCCGCGCTGGTGCAGTCGGTGCCGTTGCAGGTCGCCAAAGTGATGGTGACGTTGCCATCGACGGAGGTTGCAATGTCACCGCCACTGCTGCTGATGAGGTCGGTGGCGATCCCGCTGAAGGTAGGAGGCTGGGGATTTCCATGGTAGTCCTGTTCCCCGCCAGTGATTGCTCCTCCGCTGACCACGAAAACTCCAGCAACGAAATACGGTTGCCCGGTCGGATTTTGCAAGCCTGACAACGCGAACACATAAGTGCCATCGGCCAGGCTCGGAACGCCAATGACGATACTAGCTTGCGCCGATTTGGTGGGATCGGTCACCGAGGTTGCGGTGACCATCACAGTTCCGCCTGCCGGTGCGGCGGCGGGCGCGGTATACATGGTTGGAGATCCGCTCGCCGTGGTGGTTACGCTTAACGTGCCACAGGCCCCCGCACTGCCACAGGTCACCGCCCATGTGATGCCGCGATTGGCGGAGTCATTGCTGACCACTGCCGCGAACGAAGCCGTCGCCCCGGGAGCGATCGAACCCGGCAGCGAGGGATTGAAGATCACGGAAATCACGCCGACGGTTATGCTGGCCATGCTCGACATGGTGGTATCGGTTACCGAAGTCGCGATAAGGGTCACCATGCCGTTGTCGGCGGGAATGGTTGCAGGTGCGGTGTAGGTGGTGGTTGCGCCGCTGGCGGTGGTCGCGGGATTGAATGTGCCGCAGGTTCCGGCGGGCAGGCAACTCCAGGTGACACCTTGATTCTTAGGATCGTTACTGACTACTACGGAGAGCGACAAGGTGGCATTGACTAACAATCCCGTGGCGCCTCCGGTGTTGATGGTGCCGACGGAAATTGGGCTGGTGATGTTGATGGTGGCTGATATCGATTTCGACGTATCGGTCACAGAGGTCGCGGTCACCGTTACTGTGGCAGGAGTGGGAGCCACTGCGGGAGCGGTGTACTTAATGTTGATATCGCTTCCTGATCCCGGACCGTTAAAGATGCCGCATGCGTCGGTTCCGTTGGCGCTGCAAGTGACCGCCCAGGTTACGCCGTCGTTGAAAGAATCGTTCGTGACCACCGCCGCAAACTCCGCCGTGGCGCTGGTCAGAAGGGAGGTTGGGGGAGCGGAAGTCGTGCTGAAGGCCACGGAAATCGTGGGGGCTGCGGTCGTTGCCTTCTTGCTCGAATCGCTACACGCGACGAGCGCCGCAGCGAACAGCAGGGCGGCCAGTAAAGCTGAAAAACCCCATACCGTCGACTGCGCATTCCTCACCAACCCCACGCGTGGCGTGGCTTTCGCGATACGACTACGAGACATGGAATCTCCCTCCACTATCAGCTAGTGGTTGTTTTACCCGGACTGGGTTCCCGTGGGGTGGGAGAAACAAGACCAGACAGCGGTTCAACCTAAGGCCATCGAGTTCGTTACAGGAATTATCGAAAGCCGATGAAAAACGGTTGCCGCATTATCTTCTGACGATTGCGTTGCGTCAATTGTAATGTTTGTTTTGGTAAAGCGCCACATCGCCCGATCTTGAGTGTGTGATATCAATATTCGCCGGTGCGATTGCGGCACGTGGCCACACAGGAATGGCAAGTGGGGATCGAAAATCGGAGTATCGGTTTACGACCCTTAAGAAAGAGTGCTATGACTTCCATCGCAAGCTTTGAGGCCGAGACCTATCGCAAGGTAGATGTGCGCATCGTGCCGTTTCTTTTTCTTTGCTACATTCTGGCCTATCTGGATCGGGTCAATGTCGGCTTTGCGAAATTGCAGATGCTGAAAGATCTGTCCCTGAGCGATGCGGCATTCGCCACCGGCGCCGGCATTTTCTTCATCGGTTATTTCTTTTTCGAAGTTCCGAGCAATGTGCTGTTAAAGAAATTCGGGGCGCGCATGTGGATCGCGCGGATCATGATTTCCTGGGGCGTAATATCTGCCTGCATGATCTTCGTAAAAGGCGAGTGGTCTTTTTATGCCATGCGCTTTCTGCTGGGCCTGGCCGAAGCCGGATTTTTCCCGGGCGTGATTTTTTATTTGACGTTGTGGTATCCCTCGCGACTACGTTCCTCGCGAACGTCCTGGTTTGTGGCGGCGATTGCCGTATCCGGGGTCGTCGGCAATCCTATATCTGGCTGGATTCTGGATACGTTCTCCGGCGCAATGAAACTGGCGGGTTGGCAGTGGCTTTTTCTTGCGGAAGGCATTCCTTCGATCCTGGTTGGGTTCCTGGTGATCCTTTATCTGGATAGCAGCATTGAAGAAGCGAAATGGCTTACGCAAGTGGAGAAACGATTGCTTGCCCAGGCTCTGGAAGCGGAAGACAAACAAAAAACTGAGCATCGATTGGTGGACGCATTCACCAGCGGAAAAGTCTGGGTGCTCTGCGCCGTTTATTTCACTTTGATGATTGGCTTGTACGGGATTGCTTTCTGGCTGCCGACGATTGTGAGAGCATTTGGTTTGAAAGGGTATCTTCGGGTTGGCCTGATTACGGCGATACCGTATGGAGTGGCCGTTGTCGGGATGATTCTGTTGAGCCATCATTCCGACAAAACCGGCGAGCGACGGCTGCATTATGTGGTGAACGTTGTGGTTGGGGCTGCGGGTTTGGTTCTGAGTGGAGTGTTTGCTTCCAATCCTGTGTTGGCGATCATCTTCTTGTCGGTGGGCACGCTGGGAGTGATTGGGGTCCATGCCTTTGTTCTGGCCGTTGCCTTCGGCGTTCCTGGCGGGGACTGCGGCTGCCGCGGGGATTGGCATCGTCAACTCCGTGGGTAATCTAGGCGGTTATGTTGGACCCAATATTCCCATCTGGGCGAGACATTATTCTTCAGACCCATCAGCCGCTTTGTATATCATCGCGGGGATTCTGGTGGTAGGGGCTTTCTTGACGTATTTCTTTGTCCCACGAACGCTGCGAGTGCAGAAGAACTAAAGCAGCTTGGTAGTGGACCGCTAAAGCTCGCTTCCGCACCCGTGTGTTTACATGATTCAGCCGTGCTTAATAAAGCTGCCGTTTTGGAGTTCGGCCATGGCCTGTTGTAGTTGCTCCTGCGTGTTCATGACGATTGGACCATACCAGGCCACGGGTTCTTCAATCGGCTTGCCGGACACTAGCAGAAATCGAATTCCCTCGGGTCCAGCCCGGACGGTTAACTCATCCCCGCGGTCGAACAGCACGAGCGAGTGATTACTGACGTCGTACTTGGCGGGCGCGTTGGGGTCTGCGGCTTGCTCGGTCAATACTGCGCGAGCGTCGGAAGCATCACGAAACGTGCCGGAGCCGGCAAAGACATAGGCGAAGGCGTTGCGCGTAGTCTCGACTTTGAGCCGCTTCCGCTGGCCGGGAGCAACGGAGACATCCAGGTAGTTGGGATCGGCGGCCACTCCCTCGACTGGACCTTTTTTGCCCCAGAATTCGCCGCAGATGACCCGCACGCGAGTGCCATCATCATCGGTGACCTCCGGGATCGCGCTGGACGGAACATCCTGGTAACGAGGATCGGTCATCTTCAGAGATGATGGCAGGTTCGCCCATAACTGAAATCCATGCATGCGGCCGTGCTTATCGCCTTTGGGCATTTCCTGGTGGAGAATGCCACTGCCGGCGGTCATCCACTGCACGTCGCCGGCGGTCATTTTCCCTTTGTTGCCCAGGCTGTCGCCGTGCTCGACTGCACCAGCGAGCACGTATGTGATCGTTTCGATTCCGCGGTGAGGATGCCAGGGAAATCCAGCCTTGTAGTCTGCGGGATTTTCGTTGCGGAAATCATCAAACAGAAGGAAAGGATCGAAATCCTTGGTTTTGCCGAAACCAAACGCGCGCTGCAACTTCACACCGGCGCCTTCAATGGTTGGCTTCGGTTGAATAATTTGTTTCACGGGTCGGAGTGACATAGATTTCTCTTTTCTTGCGGCTTGCTCGCTAAGGGGTCTTTAGCCGCAGATCAGCTTTCTCTCTTTAGATGCGTTAGACCGATATTCGTTGCAACAACTATCGTAGTCGCTCAATCAGGCGACCTGTGTCCGGCAGAAATTCAGCAGGTCGATCAAGTCCCGCAGCCTGTCTGCTCCCAGGTGGCCCAATTGACGGCGATGGACGACTTGCACCGGCCCGTCTAGCCGGGCTAGCAACTTTAGGCCCTCCAGCGAGATACGGGCCATGACCGTACGCCGGTCCTCTATTTCCCGACAGCGCGAGATGAGTTCACGCTTCTCCAGCCGGTCGAGCAGGCGAGTGATATCCGGATCTCGGGTAATCATCCGGGTAGCGATTTCGCCGCAAGGCAGCCCCTCTGGCGCCCCGCGCAGGATTCGCAAGACGTTGTATTGGGTCGGTGACAGGTCTTCTTTCTTGAGAACACGGACCAACCCCCTAGAGAGGATGTCAGCGGTGCGCAGCAGATCCAAAAACGCGGCTTCCTCGGGAGTGCCTTTGCGTCGCTTTGATCTGCCTGACTGTGCAATTTTCTTCACGTTGAATTAATATTCATCGTTTTAACGACTATTATCAAGAGGTGCACGTCGCCCTCCGCGGCTTTTCCGGTTGATGCGTATACAGCCGATGTCTATACGAGAAATCGTTGACAAACCAATCGAGTGAGGGGATAATCGTGCCGCTCGCGTAGTGTGCTTCCTCCCCGGCGTAATCCGCGACCAGCCCTTGATTTATCCAATTCGATCTTGGATGCATTATTTGTCGCATTGGGGGTGGAATTCCCGATGGCAAGACTGAACGAGTCACACAGCTTCGCCGAGCGCGGCCGGAATGGAGACAGCATGGACCGACTTAGAGTAACGAGAATAGCCTGCATTGTGCTGGTATGCGTGGCCTGCACAATCTCATCCCAGGCTCAAACCCTGAGCTCTCTGTTCGGTTTCGACCAGACGGATGGGGATAATCCCCTGGGTGCGCTCGTACAAGGCGCCAACGGGAATTTCTACGGCACCACTTCCAGCGACTTTGGCAGCGGCTATGGGACGGCTTTTGAAATTACTCCGGAGGGTGCGTTGACCACCCTCTACACTTTTTGCAGCCTGACCAACTGTGCTGACGGCGCTTACCCCACTTCCGGGCTAACCCTGGCCAAGGACGGCAACTTTTATGGAGTCACCAATGACGGAGGTACGGAGAACTATGGCACGTTCTTCAAAATCACCCCGGAAGGCAAGCTCACCACGCTGTACTCGTTTTGCTCGCAGGCTAACTGCGCCGACGGTACTTATCCGACTGCGGGATTGCTGCAAGCCGCCAACGGCAACTTCTATGGGGTCACGGCCTATGGCGGAGCGACCGGGTTTGGGACAATTTTTGAAATTACCATGGCGGGCACGCTGACGACTCTTTATAACTTTTGCTCGCAAAGCAACTGCGCCGATGGGGGAATCCCGTTTGGCAGCCTGGTGCAGGCCAAGGACGGAGCGTTTTACGGAACCACCGCCTCCGGCGGAGCCTATGGGCCTTACCAATACGGCACGGTCTACAAGCTCACGGCGAGCGGCAAGCTTATTACGCTCTACAGCTTTTGCTCTCAAACGAATTGCGCAGATGGTCGGTATCCGACCAGCGGATTGGTTCTTGCCAAGAACGGGAACCTCTACGGAACCACAGCCTGGGGTGGACCTTTTCTCTCTTTGTGCAACAACGGCACCGGCTGCGGGACGCTCTTCGAAATCACTCCTACGGGAAAGTTGACCACGCTTTACAATTTTTGCTCTCTGACCAATTGCACGGACGGGGACCTTCCCCTTGCGGCATTGATACAAGCCCGCAATGGAAAACTCTATGGGACCACCCCCTATGGCGGGGAGTATGACTATGGCACGGTCTTCGAACTCACCCTGGTGGGCGGGTTGACCACGGTTCACAGTTTTGATTACTCGGATGGCTCACAACCCGAGGCGCCCCTGCTGCAAGCTCCCAGCGGCTCTTTTTACGGCACGACGCTCGAAGGTGGCTCGGCGGGCTGGGGAACAGTCTTCCGGCTTTCGCAAGAATGACAACATCTGGTGGGAAGACGTCCTACCTCGATCAAAGAAATCATCCCGCGAACCTGATGTCTGACTCATCGATTCCGTTACGGCCTAATGCATGTTCCTTCATTCGTGGCGAAGAGACACAACAGGATCCAGGCGAGTCGTTCGCCAGGCAGGGACAAATGTTGCCGCGATGGTCTTTATTGTGTTGTCCTATGGTTTCACTGGTGTCCATCTCGCCAACAGCCGGTGCTGATCCGACGGAGGATCGACGTCTTTACCCGACTTTGGAGGCTCATTTCTTGGGGCTAACCTCCCGCGTGTCTTTTGCTGTGGCGGCCTTTGCCTCGCTCACTGTTTGGTTAGCGCGCAGGATCACGTAGGCGCGAACATCAAGCGCATCTTGTTGCGAAACTTCCTTCCCAAACGCCACCATGCCCAGCGATTGGTATGCGCCCTCGCGAACGATCTTGAGAAACGATTCCTCGTCCGTCAGTGTAGTGGAGTAGCGAAGATCCGGAAGCAGTCCACCGCTGACCGCAACATCTCCATGGCATCCCGAGCAAAAGCGCTGGAACACGGCTTCTCCACGATGAATCGCCGCCGCGCTCGCGGTTGAAGCCGGCGGATGCAGAACAGGCTCATGAATTGGCGGCAGCGGCGGAAGGCTCGCCTTCCCATCCAGCCTGAAGGCCAACATCCGGCTGACATTGCGCACTCGTCCCGACTTAAACGAGACCTCGCCCGCGACCAGGGGGAAAACTCCGCCCCAACCGGCCAACACTGCCACGTACTGCTCGCCATTCACGGTGTAGGTTACGGGGCCGGCCATTACACCGGTTTGCGCATCGATGGACCACACCTTCTCGCCTGTATCTGCGCGATACGCTTCAAAGCGTCCGCCGGCCGTGCCTTCGAAAACTAGATTCCCAGCCGTGGCCAGCGTCCCGCCATTCCACGGTCCCGGGCGCTCAACCGCCCAGACCTGCTTTTGCTCCACCGGATCCCAGGCGACCAATTTTCCTTTGACGCTGTCGAGAATGGATTTCTTGATCTTGGGATCCTGCGGCATTTCGGCAGCCACCATGTCGATGCCAAAATTCAGCGCCAAATTCTTGAAGTCGAAATCTTGCGGCGCCTTGAAGTTGAATCCGACTTCATTGACGGGAATGTAAGTCAGGCCCGTCAGCGGACTGTAAGACATCGGTTGCCAACTGTGCGCACCCAACGGACCGGGTACGATCGGTGGAGAATCAGTGCGGGAGTAGCGCGACGTGGCGCTCTCAATCGGGTGCCCGGTCTTCATATCGATCCCGGTGGCCCAGTTGATAAAAGTGAAGGGCTTGGCCGAGATCAGTGCTCCATTTTCCCGGTCGATGACATAGAAGAAGCCGTTCTTCGGAGCGTGCAATAGCACCTTGCGTTGCTTACCCTCAATCGCGATGTCGGCCAGAATCATCTGCTCCGCGGAATCGTAGTCCCACTCGTCGGCCTGATCTTCCTGATAATGCCAGACGTATTCTCCAGTGTCGGGCTTGAGCGCAACCACGGAGCAAGTGAAAAGATTCGCGCCGCCCTTGGGACTGCGATACCTCTCGTTCCATGGCCCGCCGTTGCCGACACCGATATAAAGAAGATCGAGCTCAGGATCGTAGACGATCGCGTCCCAAACCGTGCCACCACCCCCGATCTTCCACCATTCACCCGTCCACGTCTGGGCCGCCATTGCGAGAATCGGCTGTTCGAATGGTTTCGAGGGATCGCCGGGTACGGTATAGAAGCGCCACGCCAACTTGCCAGTCTGCGCGTCGTAAGCCGATACGTAGCCGCGTACCCCGAACTCGGCCCCACCGTTGCCGATAATCACCTTGCCCTTCACGATGCGGGGTGCGCCCGTAATTGTGTAGCGGCAGTGCGGGTCGATTGTGAGTCGCTCCCACACCGGTTTGCCGGTAGCGGCGTTCAGCGCGATCAGCCGGCCATCCAGCGTTCCGATGTAAATTTTCCCTTCCCACACAGCGACGCCGCGATTCACCACATCGCAGCACGCGTTCACGCCCCACTCGGGCGGCACTTTCGGATCGTAGGACCAAAGGCGAGTGCCCGTAGCGGCATTTAGCGCGAAAACCTTGCTCCACGCGGTGGAAAAGTACATCACGCCATCGACCACGATCGGAGTTGCCTCCTGCCCACGGTCGGTATCGAGATCGAAGTACCACGCCAAACCGACTCGGCGAACGCTTTGGTCGTTGATGGTCCGCAGCGGACTGAAACGCTGCTCGCTATAGGTGCGCCCGTGCGTTAACCAGTTTCCCGGCTGGCTCTCAGCCTTAACGATCTGCGCGTCGCTCACATTGCCCGGCGCAGATGCCTGAGACTTTGTTTGCCCGGCAGTGGAGAACTTGTATCCCTGGAACATCAGCGCAGCGAAAACGAATGCAGCAACTCCAGCGGTTGGTTTGCGCATGCTTCCCTTCGGTTACTAGGGCGTATCCGTAGATTTCAACCCTGGATTTCGACTCTTCCTGGCCGTTTCCTCGTGCTCGAAAATCTTGCGGCTATGTCCCCGTGCCAAAGGAATGCTCTTCTTCCTGTGAGCCTCAGGCCGCCCACACGCTCTGCTCCCGACCCCTCCAGGGCCAGGTCATGATTGAGCAGGAATTTGTGGCTGATCACGAAGCTGCTCCTTCTCTATTTTAAATGCGCGCAACTTGGTCTGACATGCATACTCAGCCTCTGAATCCGCTAACAACGATGCTGATCTCCGAATCGCAGGTTTTCCACCGTATCCGTGCGTGAGCGGTTGCATCCACGGGGCACAGTGGCGGCGGTCCCCCGCGTGCGGCTGTCGGCTCCCGTGCTCACGGTGCCCGGTAAATGGCTCTAAGTTCGCTGAACGGTACTCTAGGCGCAAATTCCGAAAGCCATTCGTGTTTCCTGGATGATGACACGAGCCGCTCGGGATGCGGTGGAGTCGCTAACCTTGAGTACTTGTAAGGCGACGAAGAGTTTACCGAGGTGACCAAAGAGGCAGTAAGAGGCTCGAACACATAGTAGGTCCCGTGGGAAAAAGCACGTTTCGCCTCACATACTGGAGGAGGATCAAGCTACGATGGGATTTAAACGTGGCAAACGTTTTCTGCAGAAATAGGTTCGCACCCGAATTGCACGCCGAGCCATGATAAAATCTCTGGCACGTTTGTAAGGCCTTCTGGGCAACCCTATGGATATCCGCGAGATCGCCCGGAGAGCGAAAGTTTCCACCGCCACCGTGTCCCGCGCGATTAATCGTGTTCCCACGGTGGATCCGCAACTTGCCAAGCGGGTGTGGAAGGTAGTGAACGAACTCGGGTACTACCCCAACACGCAGGCTCGTGCTCTGGTTCTGGGCCGCAGTCGTATTTTGGGCCTGATCGTTTCGGAAATCACCAACCCATTTTTCCCAGAGATCGTTCAGACCTTCGAGAACCTCGCGGTCAAAAACAACTTCGAGATATTGCTCACCTCGACTGTCCATGACCCAAAACGGATGGAATCGTCGGTCCGGCGCATGATTGAACGCCGAGTAGACGGAGTAGCGATCCTGACGTTCGGCATGGAAGAGTCGCTGATCGAGCACCTGCGATTTCGGAAGGTTCCGCTCGTCTTCATCGACGTGGGGCCCGACGTGCCGGGCATCGCCAATATCCGAATCGACTATCAAAACGGAATCCGCCAGGCGGTGCAGCACCTGGCTGCGTTCCGGCACACCCGCATCGCTTTTGTCACCGGTCCCTTGCATCTGAAATCCGCCATCACAAGGCGAGATGCCTTCAAAACATCCATGCTGGAAATCGGCCTTTCTCCCGACCTGATTGTGGCCGGGGATCACCGGATGGAGGGCGGGATGCAGGCACTTCTGCAACTGAACCGCTTAAATGACCGGCCCACTGCAGTTTTGTGCTCCAACGACATGACCGCGATCGGAGTTATGCGTGAAGCATACGAGCAAAACATCAAAATACCGGACGACCTTTCCGTGGTCGGCTTCGATGATATCCGGTTGGCCGAGTTTACAATTCCTCCGCTGACTACAGTTCAAATGTCCCAACACGAGCTGGCTAAGATTGCCTTTCAGGCGTTGCTGAACGAGGTCGAATACGAAACACCTTCGGAGCACCGCAACTACGAGTTGACAACGAGTTTGGTACTGAGGCGTTCTACGGCCCTGGCCGCGGAACGACACCCAACCGTAGCCGCCAAAGAAAACCGTATTAGGAGATCTAATAAAACCCCGCCTGCGACCCGGCCTTAAAGCAGGTGTCTTTCATTCAGGCAGCAGGAACGCCCAGTCGGCATCCCGTAAGAACGCGGCATTTGGAAGGAGGTTGCAAACTTGCTGGACATGAGAATAAGCTTACTGGCACACTGAGTAAACGATTACTCACTTCCGTTGGAGTCTCGCAGAAGGAGAGAGGTCGGTCAATATGATGAGCAATGAACTTCTTTCCAGTGCCCGCGAGGTCGATAGGTGCGGTTTGCAACTGGCTTCGGGAACTTCCTCGGCTCTTCTCGATTGGAACAACAATTACAGATCGGATCCGAATAAGGCGATATGCTTTCATTACTCGAATCTGCCTTAACATTTCATCCGCTCGGTAAAGATGGATTTTCAAGAGATCATAGCCGGGACGGTGGGAAAAGAAAACACATTTGGAACTTGCGAACGCTGACGAAGCCGGAGAGGATGAGCTTCGCCCGCTTTTCCACTGACGATATGTCGGGCACAATGCGCGGACGTGTGCGCTTCACCAACGACCCGCTGAATACCTTCGGGGGCGCGGGGGTGGTGGAGATTCCGCAGTTGCAGCGTTTGCTGCGTTTCATTTGCGAGCGCGCTCTTGAGCACCCTGTGGCAGCAAATCTTTCGACGGTGGCGGGGGCAGTGCATGAGGCCAGTTCGCGCTATCTCGGTTGGGACATTCACTCTCACGCTTCCGATAACGGGACATGCTGATGGCGATCGTAGCCGGAGTTGACTTCGGAACTTTGAGCGTTCGCGTTTCGCTCGTCGACAGCGAACGAGGCCTTCTTGAGTCCGCCGTGGCTGAATATCCACTGCACCGCAAGCGCGAAGATCCAGAGTACGCGACTCAATCCCATAACGATCATATGCAGGCCCTGGCCTCCGCGACGCGGGAAGCCCTGAAGAAGGCGGGCATTGCAGGCGATCAGGTCCGGGCTATCGCGCTCGACACTACCGGTTCATCCGTGATTCCCGTGGGGAAGGGGCTTCAGCCTTTGGGTGAGTACTACCTGTGGTGCGACCACCGCGCGAAGGGCGAGGCATCTGAGATCACCGAAGCGGCTCACAAAGAAGGCCTCGAAGCGATTGAATGGTGTGGTGGAATCTATTCTTCCGAGTGGGGATTTTCCAAGCTGTTGCACTGGCTGCGGCACAATCCCGATAAACGGCCGGAGTTCGTTTCCGCATTTGAGCATTGTGACATGGTGGTGGCGACCTTGTGCGGTATCAGCGATCCCAGGCAAGCAAAACGCAGCATCTGCGCCATGGGACACAAATGGATGTGGAACGCTCAACTCGGCGGCCTGCCCCCGGAAAGCTTTCTGATAAAAGTCGATCCTTTATTGCGGGGCGTTCGCGACAAGCTGGATGGCGAATATGCGACTTCGGATCAAATTGCTGGTCGACTGTCGGCATTCTGGGCCGAGAAACTGGGCCTAAAAGCGGACATTCCGATTCCTGTAGGTGCCTTCGATGCTCACTGGGACGCGATCGGAGCGGGATGCCGAACCGATGACATGGTGAATGTGATTGGCACATCGACTTGCATCATTGGCATCACTCCTTCGGTCAACCTGGTGCCTGGAGTTTGCGGAGTAGTGCAAGGCAGTGTGCATCCCCTGCGCACGGGTATTGAAGCCGGCCTATCCGCGGTAGGGGACATATTTAATGCCATTGCTTCCCGGGCCGGCACTGATGTGAATACGTTAAGCACAGGTCTTGAAAAATATCGCGCGGGGCAGACGGGGCTACTCCGCATGACATGGGATAACGGCGATCGCACCGTGCTGGTGAATCCCAATCTGCGGGGAGTGACTATGGGATGGAACCTTCAGAGTACGGCTCAGGATGAGCTTTTCGCGGCGATCGAAGGAACGGCATTTCATACACGAGTGATCCTGGATCGCATGGCGGGGCACGAAGTGCACATCAAACGAGTGATTAATGCGGGAGGGATTCCGCAGAAGAATAACGTCTTAAACCAGGTGTATGCCGACGTGCTAGGACGTCCGGTGCTGGTTCCCAGCAAGAGCGTGGTCAGCCTTGGATCCGCCATTTTTGCTTTTCTGGCCGCGGGAATCTTCAAGACGATCGAAGAAGCACAGGATAAGATTTGCCCTTCCCATCGGATCTTCACGCCGAACGCCGCGGCTCAGCGTATTTACGACCGTCTTTATCCCTTATACAGCAAGTTATATTTTTCGTTGGGCCTGCGGGGGAGCGAGGGCCTCGGCGAGCTCCTGCCAACTCTCATTGAGGTAGCCGAGTCTGTTGCGGGCCGACCGACGTGACGGAGCGGAAGGGAAGAGCTGAGGATTCCCTATCGACGCGATATTTCCGAGCGAGCAATTCTGTTCTTGCGAGGCATTTATTTCGGCTTCTTTTTATTCTTGCTTTAGTTCCTTTGTGCTGGGCGCAGGGAGCATCGCCGAGTGTGAACATTCGAGTGCGGGCCGATCAGTCCGATGGCACACTGTCGCCCGTCTGGAATTATTTTGGTTATGACGAGCCCAATTACACCTATGCCCCAAACGGAAAGAAGTTGCTCGGTGAGTTGGCCGCGCTGGATGCGGCGCCGGTCTACGTCCGGGTTCACAATCTGCTGACCAGCGGAGACGGAGCTGCATCGCTGAAGTGGGGTTCGACCAATGTTTACTCGGAAGACGCTGCGGGCCACGCAATTTATAGCTGGGTAATTCTGGACCAGATCTTCGATACGTTTCATAGTGCTGACGTGAAGCCACTGGTCGAGATTGGATTCATGCCCAAAGCACTTTCCACTCATCCGGAGCCTTATCGTCATAAATTTCCCCAAGCTTCCGCGGCTGGTATTTATACGGGATGGGCCTATCCGCCGAAGGATTACCAGAAGTGGGCTGAACTGGTTTTTCAATTTGTTCACCATCTCCGGGAGCGTTATGGCGATGATGAGGTGAAGACATGGTTGTGGGAAGTATGGAATGAACCAGACATTGGGTATTGGCAAGGAACGCCGGAAGAATATTTCAAGCTCTACGATGTTTCCGTAGAAGCGGTCCTGCGAGCTTTTCCCGATGCGCGGATCGGAGGGCCGGACAGCACGGGCCCCGGAAATGCAAAAGCGGCGGAATTTCTCCGGGCATTCCTGGAACATTGCGCGCACCAGAAAAATTACGCGAATGGCAGGACCGGCTCGCATCTGGATTTCATCAGCTTTCATCCGAAAGGATCTCCGACATGGGAGGGAGATCACGTGCGGATGGGCATCAGCCGCCAACTAGTGGCGATCGAACAGGGATTCAGGATCACCGCATCGTTTCCGGAATGGCGGCATACTCCGATAATTCTAGGCGAGTCAGATCCGGAGGGTTGCGCGGCCTGTTCGGCCAAGGAGAATCCGCAGAATCTGTATCGCAATGGAGCGCTCTATGGCGCCTACACGGTCGAAGTTCTGAATAATATCCTGACGTTGGGCCGCCAAGAAGGCACTAATTTTCAGGGAGCTGTAACGTGGGCTTTCGAGTTTGAAGACCAACCGTACTTCGCCGGATTTCGTGAACTGGCGACGAACGGCGTGGATAAGCCTGTACTGAATGCTTTTCGCATGTTGGGACTATTGGGCCACGAGCAGGTGAAGGTAATCAGCTCCGGAGCATTACGCACGGAAGAAATTCTGCGCGACGGAGTGAGAGCGAGTCCAGACATCAACGCCATCGCTACTCGAAAAGAGCGGGAGATTGAGGTCTTGGTATGGAACTACCATGACGACGATGTTTCCGCGCCCGAAGCATCAATCGATCTCGAAATTTCCGGTTTGCCGGCGAATGCAAAACGCGGACTGTTTGAACATTTCCGCGTTGACTCGGATCACAGCAATGCCTTCACAATATGGAAACAAATGGGTTCGCCCTCACCACCCTCCGCGAGCGAAAACATAAAACTGGAGAGTGCTGGCCAACTGCATCTGCTAACTTCGCCCGCGTGGACGGAACTTCAGCAAGGCGAATTGCGTTTGCATCTCACCCTGCCCCGCCAAGGCCTCTCACTGTTACGCGTGGCCTGGTAATCTCGGCCGCAGTTAAGCTTGCAGCAACAGATTCCAAACCTGCATCGATGTTGCCTGACGGTTCGCCCACGCATAGTACGGAATGAATGTCAGCGGAACGTTGCGAGTTCTGGCATCCCGGCTATAGCGCGAGTAGAGCATCTTCTCTTCTGAACCGTGTTCATAGACGGCACCCTTGTGGTGAAGAACTACCGTCCCGCCGAGTAGATCGCTCTTGAACTCAGTTTGAAATTGATCCGCGGGGCGGCGTCCGGGATTGATGGCCACATCGCTGAGCGACACGCCGCTGGGTTGATCGATCTCCTCTAGGCAATAAATCAGCGGTCCCCGCTGTATGGCGATTCGCCCTGTGTCATCGGCTACGCGAGGATTCGCCTCAATGACCTGGGGCACAACTTCGATTGCCAGCTCAATGACGTCTCCCGGCGACCAGCGGCGCTGAATAGGAAGATATTCTCCCGGCTTCGCGCCGGATACTGCCCTGGCATTTACTTTCACGTCCGCGTGGTCGGCCCAACCGGGAACGCGCAGATAAAATGTGAAGTCGGAAGTTTCAGCGGGCGTGACTGTAATTTCAACGTTGCCATCCCACGGATAATTCGTTTTCTGCGTAACTTCTAGACCAACTCCGTTCTCGAGCCGCCAGTTCAGTTCTGAATTGTCGTAAAGATGCACGTAGATTCCATCGGCGCTGGTGCTGTAGAAATATCCCGGCAGCGATCCGAAAGTGCGTTCAAGATTTGGAGGACAGCAGGTCGTGTCGTACCAGGTATTGCGAATCTTATCTCCGGTTGAGGGATCAAAGGCCAGAGGGTTTCGATAACAGTAAAGCGTGCCATCGAGCGACATTCCGGAATTGATTCCGTTGTACAAAGCGCGCTCGATAACATCGGTAAACTTGGCTTCTCCTGTGATGGCCAGCATGCGCCAGTTCCACATCATGCTGCCGATGGCGGCACAACTCTCGCCGTAAGCGCGGAAATTGGGCAACTCGTAGGCATCGCCGAAAGCTTCTCCGTCAGATCGCGAACCGACCCCGCCCGTGACGTACATTTTGGTGTTCGTCATGTCGTTCCAAAGGGTGTTCAGCGTTTGCAGGTAGGTCGCGTCGCCGGTCTCCATGTAATAGTCGGTAGCGCCGCAGCAGGCGTACATCGCGCGAACCGCATGTCCTTCCATTTTGATCCGCGCAGTAAAGGGAGTTCCGCTGAACATGTAGATGGTTCGGCGTTCCGGCAGTTCGATACGCTTGTCTCCTCCCAGGATGTAACCTGCGAGATCGAGCTGACCCTTATCTCCGGTAATCCGGTAGAGCTCGATCAACCCCATCTCAATTTCGGGATGGCCGGATACAATCGGCTTCTTGGGAGCGGGGCCGTAATTCGGAATAAGGAAATCGTTGACGAAACCAATGCCGGCGTCGAGCAGCCTGTGATCGCCGGTGGCGCGGTAAAAAGCGATGGCGCCCTGTAACATGTGCCCGATGTTATATAACTCATGGCCGGTGGTCTGCGTTTGCGGAAGCATCCGCAGAGACTTGCGGTCATCCTGATAGTAGGTGTTGAGGTAACCGTTCGGTTCCTGAACGGCAACTACTTCGTCGATGATTTTGTCGGCGGATGCTCTTAGCTCCGGGTGATCGCCAGACTGCAGAACGAATCCCACCGCCTCGGTCCACTTGTAAACATCGGAGTCGGAATAGACTGGTCCGCTCTGCGCAGCTGTACT
>Ga0302179_10000978_pt1 | contig 17807 bp, 15 predicted proteins | sample I_Palsa_E3_1_FD_198788 | JGI IMG/M metagenome (GOLD analysis project Ga0302179, IMG submission 198788) | Peat permafrost microbial communities from Stordalen Mire near Abisko, Sweden - I_Palsa_E3_1 | ecosystem: Environmental > Terrestrial > Soil > Palsa > Peat permafrost | place: Sweden...
GGCGACTCCTCCCGGTGGCAGAATTTCCGGGAGGTCAAGCCGCGCCACACCGATCCGGCTGTCTGCCATCCCGTAATAAACGTCAAAGCGGTCTGGCATGCCGAGGTCGTTGCGACGGTCGATGCCGGTTGGGAACACGACGTCAGCGATCGTTCCACGAAGTTCGTCGGGCGATTCCGGCGTAAGCACCGGTTCCGCCGATCGATAGCGGATCACCCGCGGATGCTCCTTCGAGAGCACCATCACCCCGGCCGAGTAGCGTAGCTGGCGTCCTCCGTTGCCCGGTTCCGCGATTTTGCTCACGCCGTGATAAAGGATCAGCCAGCCGTGCCGGGTGAGGATGGGCGGAGTCCCGCCACCGATTTTGAGCCGCTCCCATGCCGAGACCGGAGTCGCCAAGCGGTGATGAGAGTTAAACAAGCCGACCTGATTCGGTTTGAGACCCTCCAAGGCCATCGGGCAATAGGAGATCCAGATACTTTCATGAGCGAGATCCACCATCCGGGATTCGGCTTGTCTGGCAGTTTCCTCGGGGCGGGTGCCAGGGAAAAGCGGCCGGTGAATGAGGGCGAGTTGCATTTTTCCCGCATGGTTGGGAATGGCGACCGGGAAGAGACTGGCGTCCTTGTTATCCACATGGACAAAATCGATGCCGTCATACGGTTCGAAGGTCACCAGCCCCAGCCGTTTCCAGTGAAACAAATCCTCCGATACCGCCAAGGCGATCCGTGGGCCGATCGGAGAAAGGGCCGCGTAAGTCATCACATAGCGTTGGAACCTTTCCACGAAGGTGACACGCGGATCCTCGCAACCGCCGCCGCCGTCCGGCCGCAGTTCGTAATCCGCTTCCGGCTCGAGCGCAATGCCGAGTCGTTCGACTCCGCAGGGATCCCCCGTCTGGTTGAATTTGACCCGAGCGATGCCGATGCGCGAATAGTTCCCTTTCGCGACGAGCCGTGGAAATAGGTAAAGATGGCCGTCCGGGCCGCGAACCGCAGCGGGGTTCAGGGTGCCTTCGACTTCGTGCGGATTACCCGGTTCGGGCTCCATGATCAGCCCCAGGCGCCGCAGCTTAAGTCCAATCATAAAAAAAACACCCTCACGCGGCCACGCTCACTCCAACGCCATCTAAACAAGCGATGATTGCTTCGGTGACCCGCTTAGTCTCATTAGGACCTCGAACCGGTATACTCGCCACACCTGCTTCTTCGGCCGGATAGTCGTTCCCTCCCACGAACAAGGCGTCGCCAACAAAAATCATCTCCTTGATGGAAATGCCGAGGAGGTCTCTCAGCTTTCTGATCCCGTAGGCTTTATCAATGCCGGGTTTGGTGACATCAATCGAAGTCGAACCGCCCATGCGGACAGAAAACTCGGGAATAAAAGTATCAAGGATTGCTTTGATCTTTTTCCGCTTGGTGTAATCGGGATCCCATTTGTCCTTTTCTTCCAAGGGCGCCTGCTGACCCAAAGCGGAGAATGTGATCTGGCTTCCCCGGTCTTCGATTTCCTTTCCCCAGATCTTTTCGACCTTGAAGCCCGCGGCAGAGAGCGCCTTGGTCAGAGAACTAACAATTTTATCTTTTTCAGCCGGCGTGAAATCCTCTTCATAGATCTTTTTCCATTCTCCTGCGTATTGGTAGAACTTTGTTCCACAGGTTGGAAGAAGGGAAAGATTCACCAGGCGTTTGTCATGGGGAAGATTGGAGAGCAGTTGCTTTTCAAACTGCGGCCAACCGCCTCCGGAAATCACGGCCACCTTGACGATGCCGAGAAGGTCATGGAGCAGTGCCGACATTTCGTTATCGAGCGACGATTTACTTTCGGCAAGTGTACCGTCCAGATCATAAACAATGAGCTTTTTCACTATCTTTCCATTTCTGGTTTCTGACGATCCAATGAGAGTTTTCGGCCCGAGTCACCCCGCCATTGCCCAGTGGTCGCCTATTCCGGGAGCGCAATCTCCAATATGCTCAATGGACGGACTGGCCGAATAGCACACGCTCCGACCACCGCCGGCAAAAGCCAGACGTCACCCTTTCCGATGGGGTAAGCGACGCCGTCGTGCTCGACCTGCCCCGCACCCTCGATGCAAATAAGAACGCGCGGCAAACCCACGGCACCGACCGTAAATGGTGATTCTCCGCACCAACGCCACAACCTAAATTGCTGACATTGAAAGAGTCTCTGACGTGCCGCCGGCGTCGTGGCCTCGACCACGGGTGTCACCGGACCGATCTCACCTTGCGCAAAATCAATGCAGGCCAGCGCCTGATCGACTTGGAGTGCCCGTGGCTGCTTAGTCTTGGCGTCCACATGATTCCAGTCATAGAGGCGAAACGTCACGTCGCTGTTCTCTTGAACCTCGAACACCACGATGTCACCGCCCAAAGAGTGAACTGTCCCAGCCGGGAGGAAGACGGCGTCGCCGGGCTTCGGCGTGAAGCAGACGAGGTCGTCCGCCACCGACCCGTTCGTGAGCGCACGTCGCAGATCGGCTGAATTGGTACCGGATTTGAGGCCCGCATAGATGCGGCTTTCTTTGCCTGCCTCTAACACGACCCAGGCTTCGGTCTTCCCAGTTTCGCCCGGCGGAATCAGGTCCTGATGCGCATCCGAAGGATGGACCTGGACCGAGAGCATTTCCCGCGCGTCGAGGAACTTCAGCAGCAATGGGAATCGACGAAAACGTCCGGCCAGTTTGCCCAGCAATTGCTCCGGAGACTGCTCCAGCAATTCACCGATGGTGCGCCCTTGGAGCGGTCCATTGGCCACGCGGCTCTGGTGGTCTTGGCGGTCGCTGAGCACCCACGCTTCGCCAAAAGGGCCGTCGCCCGGTAACGGCACGCTGAGCAGATCGGCCAGACGCCGGCCGCCCCAGAGTCGATACTGATAGATTGGTTCGAATCGCAGGGGATACAGGCGTGTTTGAATCATGCTAAGTTTCTTGAATCTCCCCCGTCGCCGACCAGTTCTTGGAGGTGACATACTTTGTCACCGCCGGTGAATACCGACGGCGCGCGACCATTGCTCCGCTCCGGCATCGCCGCCCGATCTTCATTGACAAGGATCTATGCTTTTTCGCTTTTAACGGGATCGCCCAAATCAGTGAACTTCACTAATACATTTTCCGAAGCGTTCCTGATGCTTTTGCGTATGACAGATGGTGCGAACCGAACCGCTTTGATGATTCTCTCAACAGCCCCGACGCGTCGGTTGTTTTGGTTTTGGTCCCAGTGTACCGTCTCCTGAGAAAAACAGCCAACTGACCTGCGGCGAAACGCAAGGGATTTAGGAGACGGTGCCCTAGGTTCGAATCTCTTAATGTCTGGCTAAAACATTATGGATGAAGCAACGGATTTTGAAGATAAAGAATCGCTCGGTCATCCGAGGAGCCAGGTTTACGCCACCTTTCACGATGCGGAGACGGCTCGGCGGGCGGCAAAGGAGCTAAATCAGATCGGGATTGAACCGGCGGCCATCGGGCTTCTGGTAGGAAACGAGGACGCCGCAAAACTGGACGCGGCAACCGGTGAATACGGCTTTTTAGCCAAAGTTGAGCGGATGGGTTTGGAGATGGGAGACACAGATACCGATTATCTGGCCTATTATCGTCGCGCGTTACTGGAAGGCTACGCAGTTATTGCCGTCGTTACGCACGACCATGCCTCGCGGACGAAAGTTCGCACCCTGCTCAAAACGTACGGCGCGCACGCCATGACGTATTTTGGTCAATTTGGCACCGAGATTTGGGAAGGGTGAGTCTTGGTTGAGAAGCCAGGAGACAGGAGTCGCAGAAAGGAAAGGCCTTACGGCCGGGAACAAATACTGGCGTGGAATCGACTCCTAGCCTTTCAAATTCTTTTTCGCTTAGTTAGAAGCGGATGAATTGCCATCCATGCTCCGGAGCTGCCTTCCCATTCTGCAACTCCTGACCCTGAAATCTTACTTGAACCGTTCGAGCGGGTGATCGCCGATGCGCAGCGCGTGGCCATCGCGGTCAGCGCTGGGTTGACCGCGCCGGAAACGCGATGCCGATGGAATCAAAATCTGCTGGCCAACTGTCAGGGCCGAGATTAGTGATGCCGGGCAGCGATCACGGAGTTTGCCCGAAGGGCTTAGGTTGACCGCGCTCGCATCCCAAACCCAATCCTCGTTAATCCAGGTCGGACAAAGACGGCGATTTTCCGAACAAGACGTTCCAACAAATTGAGGCAGCAATTTTTGACCGTTGATTATGCGAAAAAACAAGATTCCAAAAACAGATTTACAGGCTTCGATGATCGTCCTCGGAACCGACTACTTCGGCAGTACCGTCAGCCGCCAAGAGTCGATGCAGCTGATGGATTATTACCTTGAGGCAGGCGGCAATGTGCTCGACACAGCTGAGGTATACGCCTCCTTTGTCCCGGGCGGGGAACATCAAAGTGAAACGGTCATCGGAGAGTGGCTACGCGACCGGCAAGTGCGCGATCAAGTCATTCTCTCGACAAAAGGCGCCCATCCAAAGCTGGCTTCCATGGATATCCCTCGTATGTCTAAAGCCGAAATCCAGTCCGACCTCGATTCGAGCCTCAAACGACTAAGAACGGAATACATTGACTTGTACTGGCTGCATCGTGATGCACCGGGCTACCCTGTAGAGGAGATCCTCCAAAATCTGGAATCTTTCCGACGAGCGGGTAAAATTCGATACATCGGCTTTTCCAACTGGACTCAAGCTCGTGCGGAGGAAGCTCGCCGAGCTGCTCAGCACCTAGGCATTCAAGGATTTATTGCGAGTCAAAACATGTGGAGCCTAGCAAAAGCGGATTTGTCGCATTCCGATCCAACCTGGGGTTACATTGATGAATCGTTCGCTCGGTGGCATTTGAAAAATGGCTTAGCTGCTTTTCCCTTTATAAGTCAGGCCGGCGGTTACTTTCGACGGCTCGACCAAGGCAAGCTAGGTCAGCTCTCGGTAGACAACCGCGTGAGACGCATGTTCGACCACCAGGAAAACCATGAACGGTTTCAGAGAATCCGCCGCCTGCAGGAAAAACTGAAGCTTTCAGTATCGCAAATCGTTCTTGGATATCTTACCAACCAGCCATTCCCGGTATTTCCGCTGATTGGTCCCAAGACTCTGCCCGATTTGCGGGAGAGCATAAGCAACGTGGGAGCAACACTGTCTCAAGCGGCGCTTTCCTACCTGGAACACGGCAAATCGTTCACTGAGTGAAACGCTGGATGAAAAAGCGTCCGCGTGGATCGGCTACAAATGGCAGAAAATTATCTTGTGTGTCGGAGAAAATTAAACGATTAAATTTTGCGGAGCTTGTTTCCCCCCCAAAAAGCTGAAGCGGCTCTTCGTGCGTCCATAAAGCGTTCGAGACTCCAACGACTCTGTTTCCGTTTTTCTGATGAAAAAGACTCATTTAAATCCGCTGAAATTGCTCATTCCGATCTTCTGTGCCGCTGTAGCGTTATATTCGCAGGCTCAAGAAACCGATTGGAGCAAGGAACTACAAAAGGCTGACGGCAAGACTTTGCGCGTCATCATGATTCAGGATCCCTGGGTTAAGGGGTTCGACACGATCGACAAGGAATTTCAAAAACTGACCGGCGCCGAGGTCGTCGTCGACTCCTACAGTTACGATGATCTACATCAAAAGGAAGTCTTGATGGGCAACAACAAGAGCGATTCCTATGACGTGGTGGTACTGGATTCGCCCTGGGTCGGAGAGTTCCAACAAGGTGGATACGTCGAAAATCTTAAGCCCTCTCTGGAGAAGGACGCCAAGATTGTGCAATGGGACGATTTTGTGGCCACCTTCCGGCAAGTTGCAGACTGGAAAGGATCTATCATCGGGGTGCCATTTGGTGCTTACTTTGTGCTTTTCAATTATCGCGCGGACCTCTTCAAAGAGGCTGGATTAAGTCCGGCAAAAACGATCGAGGACCTTAAGACAGCCGCCAAAACATTCACCAACAATCCGAAGTTCCCTGGTGGTTACGGCATTGGAATGAATAATCAGCGTGGCTCCGCCGTCGGACAGGCCTATTTCGAATACATCTACAATTTCGGGGGTAAGCCGTTCGCCAGCATGTATCCGGGTTCGGCGGATCCGTATGCCGATATGACTCCCCAGTTCACCTCACCGCAAAGCATCGAAGTGGTGCAGTTCTTCAAGGATTTGCTGCAAAACGAGCCTCCGGGTGCGCTCAATATGGCGTGGGATCAGCGAGCGAATGCTTTCGCCACCGGGCGTCTCTCCATGGCCTGCCTTTGGTCGGTGCGCGAGCCGCTCTTGGAAGATCCGAGTCGGAGTAAAGTGAACGGCAAATTTGGCACCTCGGTCTTTCCAACCAAGGAAGGGACCAAACCAGTCCCTCCGTTGGGTGGATGGGTCATGGGTATCAACACCGCTAGCAAACAGAAGGATCTGGCGTGGGATTACATCAAATGGTTCACGAGTCCGGAAACGCATAAGAAGTTCGTTCTTTTGGGCGGGCCGCCCAGCCGCATTTCCACGATGCAAGATCCGGATGTTTTGAAAAAATCGCCATGGATTCAGACCGTATTCGAAAGTCAATCGCAGACCTTTGCCGATTGCCGTCCCCGAATTCCGGAATCCTTCCAGATTATTGACAAGGTTGGACTCCACGTCTCAGAGGCATTGCAAGGGCAGGTGAGCATCGAAGCCGCTATGAAGCAAGCTAACGAAGAAATCGGTGCACTGCTGAAGAAAGCAGGGTACAAAGTCTCGGATACTCCATAAGAAGAAAACGTTTCTTGGGGAGAGTCTGCGGCAATCCCCTGATGATTGCCGCGGACACCCGAATATCCGAATCGGAAGTCGTCATGGCCCGTTCTCTTGGTAAATTCCTCGCTCGAAAATCGGATATCAGTCTTGGATTTTTGCCCGGATTCGACTTTGGCTGGCGAAGGTTTTTCAGGCATCCGGCGACACCATTTCTTCTTCCGGCGGTCATCTACCTCTTTGCCTTAACCATCTATCCCTTTTTTTACTCGCTCGGCACCAGTCTCCTGAATTTCAGTTTGACCAGTCCGCGCCCTCCGACCTTTGCCGGGTTGAGTAATTACAAGAACCTATTTTTGGATGATCTCTTCTTTACGGCGCTGTTAAATACCGGATTGATCACCGTAGCATCTGTGGTGATCGAATTTATCATCGGGTTCAGCATCGCCCACCTGTTCATCGCAATTGCGGATATTCGCGCCTCGCATCTGCTCCGGACAGTTTTCATTCTTCCGATGATGGTCACGCCGGTGGTCGTCGGGCTGCTCTGGAGTTATATTTTAGACCCTCTTTTCGGGATCATGAATTTCCTTTTGAGCTTGGTGGGAATTCCTGCGCAGCCCTGGTTCTCGGACGCAAACACTGCGCTTTGGGCTATCGTCTTTGTTAACGTCTGGCAGTGGAGCCCGTTCTTGATGTTGATCTGTCTGGCGGCTCTCGTCTCGATCCCCCGTGATCTCTACGAAGCTGCGCGCATTGATGGTGCGCGATGGTACCAGATTGTCATGCGGATCGAATTGCCGCTGGTTCGTAACACCGTTTTAGTCGGTATCATTTTCCGGATCATCGATAATTTTCGGATGTTCGACATCGTTTTTGCTTCGACGCGCGGCGGTCCCGGCCGCTCCACAGAAGTCATTAGCCTCTACGCCTACCGACAGATCTTTCAGTATTTCAACGCCGGCTACGGCGCAGCGGCGGCGGTGGTGGTGCTACTCATTGCCATGATAATCACGACTGTCGCGGCCAAACTTCTACAAAGTGAAGCCTACCATGCGTAAAAAAAGTCTGCGGAAAGCGCTTCTTTTCATCTTCGCTGCGATATTAACCCTGCTGAATATTGCGCCTCTACTCTGGGTGGCGCTTTCGAGTTTCAAAACCAGGCTGGAGATCTTTTCAAGTCCTCCATCGCTCTTCCCGGAAAAATGGCAGGTCCAAAACTACATCGATTTAATTAATGTTAATTTGCCATATTTACTCAATTCGATCATCGTAACGCTCCTTTCAACCCTTGGGGTCTTGCTTTTAAGCGTTCCAGCAGCGTTCGGTCTGACCGCCTTTACATTCCCCAAAAAGCGTGATCTGGAAATGTGGTTTCTTTCTGGACGCATGATGCCGCCAGTCGCCGCGGCAATTCCATTCTATCTCACATTGCGACAGGTTGGTCTGATCGATACCCATATCGGCCTGATTCTGTTGTATGTCGGAATTGGCATCCCGCTTGCTGTCTGGCTGATCACTTCTTTCATGCGCTCCATTCATCCAGCTATTTATGAGGCAGCGCGCATCGATGGTTGCAAATGGCGGGATATATTTCTGCGCATCACGATTCCTCTCTCTTCCGGTGGTATTGCGACTGCGACCATTTTCATCACCATCTTTGCCTGGAACGAGCTTCTCTTGCCCTTGTTCCTGACCAATCGATTTGCGAAGACCTTTCCGGTCGTTCTCACCTCGTTCCAAGGTCAGACAGAGATCGCCTGGGAGTTGATGTGCGCCGGCGCTACGATTCAGGTATTGCCCGTGATAGTTTTAACATTTTTTGTCCAGAAGTACATCGTTTCCGGCCTGACCCTTGGTTCAGTAAAGTGAGTCGATTTCTGATTTCCGTTCGCCGAGCGCGGCCTTCTTACAGTTGCGTAGTTGATTCACGTTTAATCAGGGTGCAACAAAGCTGGCAGGCAAGGTTTTTCCCCCGTTTTCCTTCGATCCTCTCTTGTAGTGTCCGCCAGGCTTGCTGAGCGATTACGCCAATCGGCTGACTGATCGCAGAAATGCTGGGTCTAGTCGCAGCCATCCAATCAGTATCGTCAAAGGCGAGCAAAGAAATGTCACCAGGCACGGTGAGGCCAGCCTCTGAAAACGCGCGCAACGCGCCGAGTGCGAGGTAATCAGTAAGCGCGAACACGGCGGTAGGCCGGTTGCCTGTCATGAGGAATTGGCGCATCGCCAGATGACCTTGCTCGAGTGTGAGGCCAGCATTAATAATCATCCCGGCATCGTCACAACCAGCTTCCTTCATCGCGGCACGATAGCCCCGGATCCGTTGCGAAATGTTTCGCAGACGCGGTTCGCTGATCAAGAGCGCGATCCTGCGATGGCCTAACGAAATCAAATAAGTACAGCCTTCCGCGGCGGCCTTAGCATTTTGTACGAATATGCTGTCGAATTCTGTTCCCTTCTCTACGCGATCGATAATCACGGTGGGAATTTCGCTTTTCCGCAAGTCCTCGAGAGTCTCAGTGTGATCACGACAGGGAACCAAAATGAGTCCGTCCGGCCGACGCCGGATTAGCGCTCGGACCCGTTCCCGCTCACGAACTGGATCCTCCTGCGTATCAGCAAGAAGGATCTGACACTTGCTCCCGCTCGCCAAATCTTCAATCTGGCGCACGATCTTCGAAAAAAAGCTACTGATGATGTCCGGAACGATGATTCCGATCACCGCCGAGCGCCGAACCCGGAGGCTAGCCGCCACCTGGTTGGGGCTGTAGTCAAGAAAATCGATAGCTTTCAAGACTCGTTCCCTACGAATTTGTCTTACCACCCTGACTCCACTCAAGACATGGGAGACAGTCGCTGTCGATACTCCGGCGGTTCTCGCGACATCGACCATTGTTGGGCGACCTTTCCGGCGGTCCTCCTTCTCGCGCGGTGATTTCTTGGGCATGTTTGGCCTACCGATCATTTTTGTTTGCTGTCGCCGATCGCGTGCTGATGTAGAAGGAAAATCCAACGGCATCAAATCCCGGAGGTACTGGTATGAGAAGCGACGATCTTCCAGCCATCGTCAAACTTTTCGAGGTCCACCGTGCTGTCTCCTACTACCGCACGGGTGGAATTTGGAAAAGAGGCCGACCACCAGGTGAGTGCCATTGCGAAATCAGGCTTTAGCAGTCGGACTTGGATTCGTATGGGTTGTATGAACCCCATCGCATTACGATCCAGATACCCATTAATGTAGGAATCATGGAATTGTTGCCAGCCGATAAACTGCTCAGAATCAACTACAACCAATAATTCAGGCGATTTCCAATACGCCTTCAGATATCCCTCGATGTCGTGGTCATTCCAGCGATCTAGCCTTTTAACCAAGACCTGATAGATCTGCTGGGTATCCGGCTCGGAAACACTTGAACTCGCGTGGAGCGAGTCCAATTGCCGCCCTTTCCGTCCCTGTGCAATCATTGGCACGCTAAACGAGAATTCCAGCATCGCCAAAGTCGTGATGAAGATCCCGAAGCGTTTTAGCCCGAGCGAATTGGGATTATTTACGCCACTTATGTGCCGGCATCCGTCCATCACCCAAAATCTACAGGAAGTCTGCCCTTATTGCGCGACCAACGGGGAATATTCTTTGCGGTCCAATCCCCCCACAAATCTGCCGGGTGATCAGCGGCCGCGCGACTGACCGGATGATTACGTTTGGCCGCTCGTCGCAAGCGAACCGCGATCGATTGATCGCTGAAGCGTTTCGGCGTTCGGGTGTTGGAGCCGAGATTTTCAGGAAGGCAGGTTTGACGACCCGAAAGGTAAGAGCCGAAGATCCTGCTTCGGATTTGGGTAAGGCCAGTGCTATTTTGGATCCGAGAGATGAATTGCGCGTTTAATACTGGACTCGTATTCGCGTCTCCACCGGGTGAGCCGAATGTGATCCACAAAGATGCAACTCGCACCGGCACCAATCCAGACGACGAGTAAAAGGGCGGTTTGCGGGAGATAATAGAAAAAGCACACTGCAACAGTTAAGTAACTTAAAATAACCGTGAAATTCGTGAAAAGAATCCCCGGACGCCTGCGCCAAAACCACTCCGCCCGCGAATATTCCTGCTGATCAATTGTCACTCTCTCCAAATGAAACGATTCAATCAATTCGGCGGGCGGCATTTCATCGCAACTCCAGTTAGATTCCGCGCCTATTTTTTTTCGCGGGTGCATAGCGAAAGGATTAAATCCCCCTCACAACGAGCAGTACGTACCTGTCACATACCGCTTCACAGTGCCTTGTCAAGATTTTCGGTTTGCTTTTTTGCAAACGGTAAATGAACACGCGGCTCGGGAAAAACCCAGTTAAGCACCTGAACAATCCACTGTAAAAACCGACCGCGAGCGGTTCGTCACCGCGCGCCCACCGTTTCTCCATGACGCAGATTACCTTCCCTTGACTAACGGGTGAAGCGTCAATCTGGTTTGTTGCCCCCGCTTCGTACAGAAGCTCGCTATATTGCACGAGTACTTCCACGCTCCGAAAGAGCAGGATCACGCCAAGCCCATAACGGCAATTGCATTAATATACGTCGGAAACAAGCCCACAATTCCAAGTATCGAAAGCACAACGGATCGAATTGCGTTATTAGACTAGCCCGTAGCGGTGCGACCATTTTTGGACATTCACAGACATAGACAACCGCTTCCAGAAGACGCCAGGTTTCGACGGTTACAAAACGTAGCGACTGGCACGACGCGCGCTTTCCCAGAGTACAACGCTATTGAGCGAAGAGGAGAGACGACGATCCGACCTTACACGTTTGTAAGGATTTCGAAAGGAGCTTGTCATTGGACCATCGTATCCTGCAGGGAAACGAATTGCCGGCCACGCGATATTTTCTTTAAATAACGCAAATGAACTTGGATCGACTTTGCGGACCCGAACATGAACCTTTCTCGAACAACGCTAAAAAAGGCGCATTCTTACCATGGAATTTGTGAATTTTGCGGCCGAGTGGATGAACTGAGCTACTACGACACCGTACTCGAATGTGCCGTTTGCGAAGATTGCGCCGAGGATCTCGCTAGCGGCGAAAATGAACTATCCGCCGTGGGTATCGCCTCCCCGGCAGCAGAGGATTTCGATGGATTAGGATCCTGAGCCATTGAGAGAGACCGGAGGATCACCTCGATGCGCTGCACACCAGCGTCCATCTGGTCAATGATCCTAATGCAAAGTCCCTTACGCCAAATGTGCGAGCTCTTCCCTTGAAGCAAGGCGCAGTCGCGTTGATGATACAACAAACGCGACGGGACCAATATCTGAGTTATTCTCTATGTCAAGGTACGGCCCTCTGATTTTCTTTCTTTCACTTGCAATTGCGGGTTGCGGTGAAAAGAGAATTGTGAACTCCCCGCCGGCGGCTAAGAATGTATTGGTGACCAAGGTACAGGTGATGAATGTACCCGTTCAGCTACACGAGTTCGGACGACTCTCTTCTCCCGAATCGGTGAATGTGCAACCGCAAGTGAGTGGAAGAATTATGGAAGTCCACTTCGTTGACGGACAGGAGGTAAAGAGAGGTGATTTGCTCTTTGTTATCGATCCGCGCCCTTTCCAGGCTGACCTGGAGCAGTCGCAGGGCCAATTGAAATCCGATCAGGCGCAGTTGGCGTTAGATCAAAGAAATCTTCAGCGCGATGAACAGACCGGAGCGGGGCGCTTCGTTTCGGCGCAACAGATAGACACAGATCATGCCCAGGTTGAGAACATTCAAGGAGCTGTCGCTAAGGATCAGGCGTCCGTCGATCTCGCTCGGCTGAACCTGGAATATTGCTACGTTCGCTCTCCGAATGACGGACGGACCGGTCGACGGCTCGTTGATCCGGGAAACTACGTCGCTACCGGAGGAGCAACCCTGGTAAACATCCAGCTGCAGGATCCGGTTTACGTCGATTTCACGATTTCCGAGAACGATCTCGCGCAGCTCCGCGAAAACATGGGACAAGGCCATAGCCTCACGGTTGATGTGGTCACGCCGGCGAGGCCCGACATTGTCAAGAGCGGCGCGCTCAGCTTCTTAGACAATAGCGTCTCTACGCAGTCAGGAACAGCTCTGCTCCGAGCGACGATCCCCAACAAGGATCGTTACTTGTGGCCTGGTCAGTACGTGAATGTGACACTGACGATCCAGGTCTTGAAGGAAGCATCGGTTGTTCCAAGCCAAACTGTGCAAATGGGTGGAAAAGGTACCTACTTGTTCGCGGTCAAATCCGATAATACCGTCGAACAACGCATCGTCACGCAGGGCGTGAGATACCGGGACCTGGTTGTCGTGTCTCAGGGGGTTAAACCGGGTGAAACCGTGGTTGTCGAAGGGCAACTCGCACTTGCCAACGGCGTGAAGGTTAACCCAAAGGAATATCCGGCCACTCCGGTGCCGCCGCCTAATCAAGGCGCTTTGACCGAACGGGATACCCCAAAGGATTCCGCTTCGGGGGCGAAGCAGGAGAGTTCGGCAGCGAAGCGAGAGCCAGCGCTATGAACTTTTCCGAGCTCTTCATTCGGCGCCCGATCATGACGCTACTGTTGACGATCAGCATTACGGCCTTCGGGATCCAAGTTTTCAGACAGCTGCCCGTGAACGACCTGCCCGCGGTCGACTACCCCGTGATCCAGGTCAGCGTGACCTACCCGGGTGCAAGCCCTGAAACAATGGCAAACACCTGTGCGACTCCGCTCGAAAAGCAATTCCTCCAGATCCCTGGCTTAGACATAGTGACGTCGACCAATCAAACCGGTCAATCGACGTTGGTTTTGCAATTCTCGTTGGATAAAAGTCTGGGCGATGCCGCGACGGATGTCCAAGCTGCGATTTCACGGGCGCAGGGTTTCTTGCCGACCGACTTACCCCAACCACCCTCCTTTCAGAAGACCAATCCGAACGATCAACCGATCTTCTACATCGCGCTGGTGAGCGATACGATGACGGAAGGGGATCTTTACGATTATGGAAACACCCAACTGGGCCAGCAGATCGCGATAATCAATGGAGTGAGCCAGGTCCAGGTGTACGGTGCCAGATCAGCCATCCGGATCAAGGTCCGAGTCAATGAGCTCTCCTCGCTAGGACTTACAATGACGGATGTGACCAACGCCGTTGGGCAAAGCACTGCCTACCTGGGTGCTGGCCAGTTGGACGGGAAGAATCGCACCTATCTTCTTTTTCCGAACGGACAGTTGTCGACTCCTCAGCAGTACGAAAATGTCATCATCGCCCGGCCAAACGGGCAGCCGATTTATTTGAAGGATGTCGCGACGGTCTTAAAGACGGTAGAGGACGAACGGATCAACAGGAATTTTTGGGCACGTGATTATGGTGAGGCACCGGCGGAAGTGGTGTTGGCGGTTAGCCGTCAGGCGGGCGCAAATGCCGTCGAGGTAGCGCGAAAGGTCAAGGACCTGCTCCCCTCGTTTCGACAACAGTTACCGGGTTCCGTCCAACTAATCCCTCTTTACGATCGGTCCAAGACAATCATTGCCAACGCCGATGACGTCGAACACACCCTGTTGATAGCGTTTATCTTAGTTGTCATCGTGATCTTTGCCTTCCTCGGCCGAGCAACCGACACCTTTATTCCCGTGGTGGCTTTGCCTCTCTCCATGCTTGTCACATTCCTCGTCATGGGGGCACTGAACTTTAGTCTGAACAATTTGACTCTAATGGCGTTGACGTTGGCGATCGGATTTCTCGTCGATGATGCTATCGTCTTTCTTGAGAACACCGTCCGACTGATGGAATCGGGCCAGAGACCGATGGAGGCGGCGATTAACAGTGCACGGCAAATCACGTTCACGATTATCGCCATGACGGTCTCCCTGGCGGTAGTGTTCCTGCCGCTGGTGATGGTTACAGGGATTATCGGCCGCATTTTCCGGGAATTCTCGGTGACAATCATCGTGGCCATCTTTGCCTCCGGGATCGTCTCGATTACCCTGACGCCGATGATGTGCTCGCGGATTCTCGGCCCCCGAGGCGAGGGCGACCGGACTTGGATGGAGCGTACTGTCGGGAAATTTTTCAAGACGATCACTGCCGGCTACGGTCAAAGTCTTTACTTTTTTCTGCATCATCGTTGGATTTCGGCGGTCACGTGGGTCGGGTGCTTTGCTCTCACCGTCTGGGTTTTCGGGCTGCTGCCAAAGAGCTTCATTCCATCGGGAGACAGCGGATTTATCCGCGGTGTGATCTTGTGTCAGGAGGGAATTTCGCCCGACCGAATCAAGGTCTTGCAAAAGGAGGTCGATGCGATCCTGCGAAAAAATCCAGCCGTCAATGAAACGTTTACGCTCGCGGGATTCTCGCAGGGATTGCCTTCCAATCAGATGCTCGCTCTCGCCTTCCTGAAAGATGTCAGGCAGCGACCACCCATCACCCAGATCATAGCTCAGCTCGATCAACAGCTTTCACAAATCCCAGGCATTATCCCATTGCTTCGACCAGATCCGGTTTTGCAAATCAGTACCGGCGCAACGAAAAACAATCAGGGGCAATACGCCTTTGCCATCTCCGGCACCGATGCGAATCAGGTTTATCAGGCCGCCCAGGAGATGATCGCCAAGTGTCGACAATTTCCCGGGTTTGCAGCCGTTTCCTCGGATTATTTTGCGAACACTCCAGTGCTTGACGTTGATCTGAATGAGCTGCAACTGCAGTCGTACGGCCTGACAAACCTCAATGTCGAGCAACTGCTGAAAAACGCCTATTCCCAGAATTACACCTATCTCATTAAGACACCGATCGATCAGTATAAGGTCATTGTCGAAGCGGCAGATAAGGAGCGCAGCGAACCGATTGACGTTAACCGTCTTTATTTCAAGCCTTCGGGAGCACAGAACATGATCCCAAATCAGACAGTAACGGATCCACAGGCCTCAGTGGGGAGATTGTCCGTAAACCATATCAATCAATTTCCGGCGGTAACCTTGTACTTCAACTTGAAGCCGGGCGTAGCGACCGGGGATGCGACTCAATTCATCCAACGGACTGCGGCTGCCGTCCTGCCGCCAACGATTCGCGGCCAGCTCCAGGGTGAGGCCCAGACCTTTGCGGATACGTTTTCTCAGCTAGGTGTTTTGCTGTTCGTCGCTGTCTTCATCATGTACGTCATTCTAGGGATCCTGTACGAGAGCTGGTTCCATCCGATCACCGTCCTCTCTTCCTTGCCGGTAGCTGCGGTTGGCGGGCTGTTGACTTTGCTGTGCTTCCATTCCGAGCTCTCCCTTTACTCCTACATCGGCATGTTCATGCTGATTGGAATCGTGAAGAAAAACGGGATCATGATGGTCGATTTCGCGGTCGAACAGCGCAGAGCCGGAAAGACGCCCGTCGAAGCCGTGCACGAGGCCAGCGTCGAACGGTTCCGGCCGATCATTATGACAACATTGGCGGCCCTGATGGGGGCCATTCCAATTGCCATCGGATTTGGCGCGGACGGCGCTTCCCGTCAGCCCTTGGGCTTGATCCTAGTCGGTGGCCTGGTCGTCTCTCAATTGATCACCCTCTATGTGACTCCGGCACTTTACCTTTACATGGAGAGCTTGCAAAAGAGTCTCAACGACGGTTATACCAAGCTGGCAAAATCCCGACACCACAACAAATCGGATTGGGCTCCGGCGCGTTGATCGACCGCGGTCCGTGATCGCAAGACCAGCGCCTACATGATTGCTCCGCCAATCGACACCCTTGCGTAAGTGGGCGTTCTCCACGTTTGCCTCGCCCTGATTTACCTGGAACTGCGTCGGAATCCATAGACGAAGTTTATTTTGATCGTGTAAGTCAAATCCAAATGGACACCTGGTCACAAGGACGAGTGGGACTTATTGGCGATGCCGTTTTTTGCCCTTCTCTTTTGGCTGGTCAGGGCGCTGCACTGGCAACGACAGCAAGCCTATGTCTTCGATTTCACGCAGCGCGATCCAGAGGCCGAGAGCAATTTCGCCGAGGCATATCAGCCGCGTAGCTTCGCGATGTTCCGCGAAGGTCTCCGCGGTTTCGCGTAGCCAGTGCGGACCGATTTTCCAAAAGAGCGAGTAGCGCCGAGGGCGGAGCAGACCGACGATTCCTTCGCCGATCATCACCAGGGCGAGGACTTCAAGGCCACGAGTTGCGAGTGTTTTGGCTTTCATAAATCGATGCGGTAGGGCTCGGCGTCTGCGCGCTTGACAACGCCGACATCTCCTCGTTCGGATGATCTCCCAAGCCGTTTCGACATGAGATGGGCTGAGATCCACCCCGAATCGAGTGATCTCTCTGCCCATATCTCCCAGCCAGCCTGTCGTATAGAGGGACGCGCGTCGAAGAGCCGAGACGCTTCGATTCCCGCAGATATTTGAAAGAAGCGGTATTGCGCCCAGATCAACAGCTTCTGACGAAGACTTTGGTTTTTGGAGGTGAAGTCAACATTGATCCATAAGGAGTCTTCCGTAGCGAGGCGGGAAATCTTCTCAACGACCCGGCGGATGCGACACGGTGGGAAGAGATCAAGAAAAAAATGGGTGACAATCCAATCGTAATGCGCTGCAGGCGCTCGCCATTCTAAAATGTCGGCATGAATCAATTCGATTCCCGAACAACAATCGACAGTCGCGATTCGGCGAGCGGCAGAAGCAAGCATCCGGGCACTCGAGTCGACCACGGTGACGGAGGCCGACGAGGTTTGCTTCACCATTTCAAATAGAAATCTTCCGTTCCCTTCGCCAATAAGCAAAATCTTGTTCCCTTCCCTAACTCGCGGAATAAAAAATCTGCGAGCGCGGCTCAGTGTAGAGCCGAAGACTATTTGTTCCAATAGCGGATAGAAACTCGCAACCAAGTCAAAATTACTTTTGCCCATCGGCGGATGCAAAAAAAAAACACTCTCGCGCCAGTATCTCAGCACCTCAAGCTGAACTCGACTACGCTTGCTCGAAGGTTTGTCACTATCCTCATGAATCTGCACGACGAAGATGCTGTTTCCCAAGGTGTTTAATTTGTGTCATAGCAATTGACCAGACCCGGCTCTCTCGTTGGTTGC
>Ga0302179_10000980_pt1 | contig 17796 bp, 14 predicted proteins | sample I_Palsa_E3_1_FD_198788 | JGI IMG/M metagenome (GOLD analysis project Ga0302179, IMG submission 198788) | Peat permafrost microbial communities from Stordalen Mire near Abisko, Sweden - I_Palsa_E3_1 | ecosystem: Environmental > Terrestrial > Soil > Palsa > Peat permafrost | place: Sweden...
ATCGGCGAGTTGCCGGGCCCGCTCGCGGTCGTCGTCTGGCACGCGCACCCGCACCCACCAGTCTCCCGCCGGGCTGGCGAAGCGCCGCACTTTGGCCATACGGTAGCGGCGGGTGAGACGGTCGGCCAGTTTCGCAGCGGTGTGTTCGTCGGGAAAACCGCCAATCTGCACCGCCCACTTCCCCCCGGTCTCAAGGGGCGCCGGAGTCTGCATCACTTCCACTTTCACCTCAGCGACTCCAGGCCGGTAAACGTCGAGCTGGCGGGCCGCGGCTAGCGATAAATCAAGCACGCGCCCGGGAATGAAGGGGCCGCGGTCGGTGATGCGCACTAGCGCCGTGTGTCCGGTCTTGAGATTCGTGACGCGCACGATCGATCCCAACGGCAGAGTGCGGTGCGCCGCCGTCATGGCGTGCATGTTGTAGACCTCGCCGTTCGATCCCACGCGATTGTGATACGGCGGACCGTACCAGCTTGCGCGGCCCGTTTCCGTGGCCAGCGGCGTCGCCCCGGCCGGAATTGCAGGCTCAGCGAGGTCGGGGTTGTTTCCTTCATCGCGACTCTTGGCGCCCTCAGCACGCGGCGCGGCGGACGACCCTGGCGAGGAAGGCTCAGATGTGGCAGAAGGCGGCGGAGGCACATTCACGCGTGCCTGCTTCGGATGGCCGCAACTGGTGAGTAGCAGGATCGTAAGTAGAGGGATGAGAATCGCGGCCGGTAGGACGAACTCATGGCGCCGCCGTTGCTTGCGAGAGCATTTGGTTGCGTCCAAGCGCGCTACTTCGGAGGATGCGGGTGTTTCTCCATGTGGTCGGCGAATTCGGAAAGCTTCTCCGAGGCCACGCGCAAGGCTTTCGTCGAGTGCTGGCGCACGGCGGGCACAACCTCGTCGTTCAGGTACTTGATGAACTCCGGGATTTCTTTCTCGATGCGTTCGGCGGCCTCGGCGACAGTCTTGCTGACCCGCGCCGACGCGTCTTCCACCTTGCGGTTGAAGTCGGTCATAATGCTCCTCGATACTGCTGGGCGTGAACCACCTCACGCGGATGTTGCGGATGCCAGGCCCAGCTATTATTTCGTGCTAAAAGAGCCGCGTCAATGGCGGACGAGGCAACTACCGGCGGCAGGATCGGATTCCGTGGGCTCAGGCGAACAAAGTTTTCCGGTCACGGCGGTGAAGCAGGAATCTCGTTTTCAGCGGGTTACCAATTTCCACGCCGCAACCACAACAAAAATGACGATTCCAACTAAATACGCCCAGCCTCGTCCTTTTTGGAGCTTTTCATGATCGATCATCGCTGCACCTCGCAAAACTGATTCTACGATGTCACACGGCGGATGCTAACGCAAGACCACGCGGGATTTGAAAACTAGCCCCGGCCACGCCACAAGCGCTTGCGGTAAGGATTGAATCCTTGATAGAGTAAGGATATGCCAAAGGTGACTTCCAAGCTGCAGTTAACCGTCCCCAAGGCCATTGCCGACCAGTACGGCATCCGTCCCGGCGATCAACTGGAGTGGATTCCCGCGGGCGAGAGCATTCGTGTGGAATTAATGCGACGCAAAGCGAAGAACGCAATGAGACTCAGCCCGGAGGAACGATTGGAGCTGTTCGACGAGGCCACGAAACGACGGCGGAAGCGCGAACAGGCCCTGCTAAAGGGAAAGCCACGTCCAGAGCCCGAAACCTCGGCTAGAGGATGGACACGAGAGGAACTTTACAACGACGATCGAGGCTTACCGCGTGGCTTCCCTCGTTGATACCAACATCTTGATCTACCGTTGGGACCCTCGCGATCCGCGGAAACAGTCGACTGCGGAAAATTTGTTGCGCGAATCCGTGTGCGCTGGGGTGCTGTACATTCCGCACCAAGCCATCGTGGAGTTCATGGCGGTAGCGCCGAGATTGCGCTGGATGGGACAGCCTGTCTTGACGGCAGAGGAGGTTTTTCGCGAAGCCGAGGAGTTGCTCATCGAGTTTCCCATCCTGTATCCCGATGAACTCATGGTGAGAACGGCCCTTCGGGGCATGGCTGCGTATCGGCTGTCGTGGTTCGACGCTCATCTCTGGGCTTACGCTGAACGCTACGGCCTGTCTGAAATTCTTTCGGAAGACTTCGCAGACGACCGCAGATACGGCACCGTGCGCGTAAGAAATCCATTCCTCTCTTCCGGTCTCGCGTAAGCTGGGGAACGTGAAGAGGCGGCAATCCATTCAGAGCTTGTTTTCGGTTCCGGAGCAGCGCCGTTTTCGGAAAAACATCCTCGTCTGGTATGACCGCCATCGGCGCGATCTCCCCTGGCGCGCCAGCCGTGATCCCTACCGCGTGTGGCTCTCCGAAATCATGCTGCAGCAGACGCGGGTAGCGGCCGTGATCGGGCACTACCACGAGTTTCTGCAGCGCTTTCCCACAGTCGAGAAACTCGCGGCGGCTCGCGAAGCCAGAGTGCTCGCCGCGTGGAGCGGCCTCGGATACTATCGCCGCGCTCGCATGCTTCACGCCGCAGCCAAGCTAATTGTGCGCCAGCATGGCGGCGAATTCCCCGCGAGCGAAAAGCAATTGCGCTACTTGCCCGGCATCGGCCGCTACACCGCGGCCGCCATCGCTAGCATTGCTTTCGGTGAGCCGGTCGCCGTTGTCGATGGCAATGTCGAGCGCGTTCTCCAGCGCGTTACCGGCAAACGCCTCACCGGAGAAGAACTCTGGAGCCACGCCAACGATCTGCTCGACAAAGATCGTCCCGGCGACTTCAATCAGGCCATGATGGAGTTGGGCGCAGTCGTGTGTACCCCGCGAACCCCGGCCTGTTTAACTTGTCCAATCGTTGCACTATGTGCAACCCGCGGAGAACTACCCGCGCTGGCCAAGTCCACGCCCCAAAAAAAACGTGAAATCCACTACGCCCTAAACTGCCGCAACGGAAGCGGTCGCGCCCGCGAAGTCTTCTTGATTCAGCGCTCGCCAACCGCATTGCTGATGGCCGGCATGTGGGAATTGCCGGAACTGTCCGGCATCAACGGGTCTGCCGGCCCGTTGTTCACCTTACCCCATTCGATCACCGTGACGGACTACACGGTGCGAGTCTGGCGCGATCCGCCGCAATCGACTATCGTGGGGAAATGGACTCCAGCGGCGCGGCTCGGGCAAGTTGCGCTCACGGGACTAGCTCGGAAGATTCTCCGCAAAGCGGAGATGCTTTGAGGAAGCTTCCAGGACTAGAATCCCAGGCATGAGGAAACCCCTGTCGTCACTAACGCTCTCGTTGGTCGCGGTGGCCGTATGTTTTCTCGCCGCTGTTGAGAACGCTCCAGCTCAAGGCGCAACTGGCAGCTCAGGGCCGGAAGCCGGAGTCGTATTAACCAAGCTGTCTCCGCCGGTTTACCCTCCGCTGGCGCGACAGGCGCGGATTATTGGCGATGTAAAAATATTTGTCAAAATTCGGCACGACGGGAGTGTAGCATCAGCGGAGTTGTTCAGCGGTCATCCCATGCTCGCGCAGGCCGCTCTGGATAGCGCCCGGAAATCGACATTTGAATGCCGAGCGTGCGGGAAGCTGTGATCTCATATCCATTGACCTACACATTTGAAATCCAGGGCAACTGCCGTTTCGGTCCGAATTGCGAGTCTATTGAACCGCGCGCGCCTGAAGTGACGCAGTCGCAGCACAAAATCACGATCACCGTCGAACCGGAGTGTACTTGCGACCCTTCGGTTACGATTACGAGGATCAAAGTTCGCTCCGCGAAGTGTCTCTATTTGTGGAAGTGCGGCCTCCGCGATGCAGCAGATAAATGAGCAGCCTGCGAACTGGCAACCGGCCACCGCAACCGATCCTCCAGTCCCGCATCATCTAAAATAAAGCCAGGTCAGGGCGGAGGCGTATGCGCTGGCTGGGAAGCATCCTGAAACGACCAACCGGAGGACCACCCCATGTCGGCACTAACCACGGGCACCCACGCCCCTGATTTCGAACTCAGAGCCATGGACGGCAAGCGCTTCATCCTGCGCGACGAACTGGCGCATAGCCCGGTCGTGCTGGCATTCTTCAAGGTCTCCTGTCCCACCTGCCAGTATGCCTTTCCATTTCTGGAGCGGCTGGAGCGGGCCTACGGACACAAAGGTGTCAGGATTGTCGGCGTTTCTCAAAATCATCCCAAGGAGACGGCGGCTTTCACCAAAGAATTCGGAGTGACGTTTCCCGTGCTGCTCGACGATTCCGATTCATATCCCGCGTCGAATGCCTACGGCCTTACCAACGTCCCGAGCATCTTCTGGATCGCGCAGGATGGCGAAATTGAGGTCTCCAGCGTGGGCTGGGTGAAGGCCGAGTTCACAGAGATCAACCGCAAGATGGCCGAGTTCGGAAACATCGCGCCGGCCGCGCTATTCAAGCCGGGGGAAGACGTTCGCGACTTCCGCGCCGGCTGAGGCTCGAAGAATTGATCCCGCGGTCGCGGGACACCTGAAAACATCCAAACATTACTGGCCACACGGAAGGGAACATCGCAGGTACAACTCGGCGCTGGGCTGAAGGTCCAGACGCCAGGTGACCTACCGTACTGGTAATCCCTGCCACTCCCTTACAACCAAACTCCCGTTGTCCGTTACAATTCCCTCAGTCATAAAAGCGAGCATTCCTGGCCGTAATCGTTCCTGCGCGAATACGCTGCTTCGTCGGGAGAAGACCGATCTATGCAAGCAATCGTAAGAGGAAGTGTTCTTGCCGGTGTGATCGCGACACTAAGCCTGATGGCATGGGCGGAAGGCGGCGCGGCTCCCGCGCCTGCGCCAGCCGCGGCGAGGCGAGAGGCCATCTCGGTGCGCCTGCCGGGAGCCGCGTTCGCCGCCATGGAGACCATCAATCCCGAACACATTCGCTGGCACGTCCGCTATCTCTCGCATGATCTGCTCGAAGGCCGCGGAACTGGCCAGCGCGGCGGTGACATCGCGGCGGAATACATAGCAACGCAATTTGCCGAATATGGATTGAAGCCCGCCGGCGATAACGGCTCGTACCTGCAGAAGGTCCCGCTAGTGGGAATCACGACGCTAGCCGACACGCAGTTCTCGCTGGTGCCGAAGCAGGGACAAAGCCCGGCGATGAATCTGAAGTTTCTCGATGAGTATGTCGCCTACGACCAGACGCAGCAGGCGCTCTCCGATGTGGACGCCGAAATCGTCTACGTCGGCTACGGCATCGAGGCGCCGGAATATAACTGGGATGACTACAAGGGCGTGGACGTGCGCGGCAAAGTGCTGCTCATGCTAGTGAACGAGCCGCCCTCGGATGATCCTAAGTTTTTCAAAGGCAAGGCCCTCACCTACTACGGCCGCTGGACCTACAAGTACGAAGAAGCGGCGCGCAAGGGCGCGGTCGGCGTAATTCTCATCCACAAGGAGGACATGGCGAGCTATCCGTGGGAAGTGGTGCGGAACTCGAATTCGGGGGAGAAGTCGTATTTGAAGCTCGAAGGTCCGGTGCTCAAAGTGGCATCGTGGGTGCATCTGGAGGTGGCGAAAAAGCTGGCCGCCGCCTCCGGCATGGATCTCGACAAGATGATGGCGGATGCGCGCACGCGCGACTTTCATCCCGCGAATCTGGGCGCAAGATTGAAGGCGCACATGGTGAGCAAGGTGCGGAACTTTGAGTCGAACAATGTGGTGGCGATATTGCCCGGCTCTGACCGCAAAATGAGAGAGGAAGCGGTCATGTACACGGCGCACTACGATCACTTTGGCATTCGTCCCGATATGCCAGGCGACAACATTTTCAACGGTGCCGCCGACAACGCCACCGGCTGCGGCATTCTGCTGGAGCTGGCCCGCGCCTTCAGCATCGCCAAAGATCGCCCAGCACGGTCGCTCATTTTCGCCGCGGTCACGGCGGAGGAGCAAGGCCTGCTGGGATCGGAGTATCTGGGCAAGCATCCGCCGATTCCGGCGGGAAAAATCGCTTTAGATTTAAATTACGACGACGTGCAACCGCGCGGAGCTCCGGAAGAAGTCGAAGTGTCAGGCGCCGAGCGAACGACGTTTTATCCCTGGGTGCAGGCCACCGCGAAAGAATTCCGCCTGACGATCCGTCCCGATGCGCTCCCCGAGGCGGGACACTTCTACCGCTCCGATCATTTCAGCCTGGCGCGCGTGGGTATTCCATCCTTCTCGATCAATCAAGGGACGAAGTTCAAAGGCCACGATGAGGCCTGGGGAGTAGCGCAGGAAAAAGAATACGTTGAGAAGCACTACCACCAACCGAGCGATGAATACCATCCCGAGATGGACTTCGTCGGCGACGCGGCCATGGCGCGGTTCGGATTCGCTCTGGGCTGGGAAGCGGCAAGCTTCTCGCGGCTCATCGGCTGGCAAAAGGGCGATGAGTTCGAGGTTGCGAGACTCAAAAGCCAGTAACCAGTACTTGCAGGGTACCGAGCCAGCCTCACCTCGCCGGACAAGGCGCGCCCGCCGTCTGCCATCGCTTTACTTTCGCGGCAAACTCTTCGTGCGGCATGGGAATCGGAGTTCGACCCTCACCCGGATCCCAGCCCCACATCACCAACTTATCTTCCGTAAGGTGCTCAACGAGTTGACCGAGGTTCCGGTTTCTGTTTTGCTTTGGATCTTTGATCGATTCGCAAAGCTGCGCGTCGGTCAACCCTTGCCAGATCATCGGCATGTTGGGCGGCGGCAAGCGCCAGCCGGGCGCGCCGGGCGGCAAGTGCGCGCCCGCAAGATTGTGGTCCTGGTGGCAGGTGCTGCATTTTTCCGAAGTCACGCCGAATCCCACTGGGCCACGTTGTACGTTCATCGTATGCGGATGGCCGTCATCGCCCTGCCGGGGAAAATTACCCTGCGAATGGCAGTTCATGCATCGCGGGTTTCGCAGTACAGGCACGAACGCGGTAAAAAGCGCTCCATCGCCGCTTGCCGCCGGCGCCGCAACTGCCTTGGGATCAGCAGGCGGTTCGGCAGCGGCCACAGGGTGTGAGGACCACAGCGCCCCGCCGGAGCACAACACAATCAAACTCGCCAGGCAATATCGAACCACTCCATGCGCGCGCTTCATACGGCCTCCGTCATACGGATGGGCAACCGGCGAATTCGTTTCCCAGTCGCAGCGAACACGGCATTCGCGATGGCTGGCGCAGCGCATGGAACCCCCGGCTCCCCAATTCCCCCGGATTTCTCGTTGCTCTCCACAATGTGAGTCTCAATTTCGGGGCACTCGTTCATCCGCATCACCGGAAAAGTATGAAAATTGGTCTGCTGCAGCCGCCCGTTCTCAAACGTCAACTCCTGGAACAGCGCCGCCGATGCGCCGAAAATTGCGCCTCCTTCAGTCTGCGCCGCGATAATGCCGGGGTTTACGTACTCGCCGCAGTCGATGGCGCACACCATGCGGTGTACCCGCACTTTGCCGTCCGTAACCGACACCTCAGCCACGTGCGCAGAGTAACTGCCAAAGGCAAAGTGAACCGCGATCCCGCGGCCCATGCCCTTCGGCAAAGGTTTGTCCCAACCCGCCTTCTGCGCCGCCAGATCGAGCACGCCAAGATATCGCGGCTGCTTCTGCAAGAGCGCGCGTCTGAATCGGTAAGGATCCTTCTGTGCCAAGCCCGCCAGCTCGTCCACGAAACACTCCACCGCGAAGGCCGTATGCGAGTGTCCCACAGACCGCAGCCACTGCACCGGAACATCGATCTCCGCCTGATGCGATTCAACCGTCACGTTCGGAATCGCGTAGGGAAGATCGTCAACCCCCTCCACGGACGCAGGATCGTAATCCTTGCCCTTCATCAGCATCGCCGCGAACGGCGTCCCTGCCATGATCGATTGCCCCACCAGACGCGATCTCCAACTCACCGGGTTGCCACTCTCATCAATTCCGCCCTCAATCGCATGCAGGAACGCGGGCCGGTACCAGCCGCCCGCCATATCGTCCTCACGCGTCCAGATTACTTTCACTGGAACCCCCGCCGCCTTGGCCACCTGTACCGCCTCCACCACAAAGTCCGACTGCGGATTCGCCCGGCGTCCAAAACCTCCTCCCAGAAACGTCGTGTGGAGCTGAACTTTCTCGTTCGGCAAACCCGCGATCTTTGCCGCGTTCGCGCGATCCACCGTCTGGAACTGAGATCCCGTCCAGACCTCGCACGAGTCGGCGCGCAAGTCCACCACGCAGTTCAACGGTTCCATCATCAGGTGCGAGAGATAAGGAACTTCGTAAACCGCTTCGATTTTCCTGGCTGCATTGTCCAGCGCACTCGCCGAATCTCCGTCTTTCCGCACGCTCTTGCCCGGCGTCTTCGCTCGTTCCCGGAAGTCCTGCATCATCTGATTTGTGCTGAACGCGGCCATGCTTCCTTCATCCCACTCCACGCGCAGGACGTCCCGCGCCATCTTGGCCTGCCAGAAAGAATCTGCGATCACTGCCACGCCCGAGGGAACGGCGGCGATCTTGCGCACTCCCGGCATCGAACGCGCACGCGTGTCGTCAAAGCTCTTCATCTTCGCCCCGAAGATGGGTGGGCGCGCGATGACCGCGGTCAGCATTCCCGGCAATTTAACGTCGATTCCGAAAACGGCCTTACCGTTCAATTTCTCGGGAGTGTCGAGCCGCTTGATCGGTTTCCCGACCAGTTTGTATGTCTTTGGATCTTTCAACTGGACTTGCGCGGGCGGAGTCAGCTTGGCCGCCGCGCCCACGAGCTGGCCATACGTCAGCTTGCGGCTCAATCCGTTGAACACTGCGCCTGATTCCGTGCGGCAACTCGTCGCATCCACGTTCCATTGCTGGGCGGCCGCGGCGATCAGCATGGCGCGCGCCGCCGCGCCAGCTTCCCGGAATTGCTTCAGTCCGGACCACACACTGGAGCTTCCCCCCGTGATCTGCATGCCGAAAACTGGATGGTTGTACTTGGGGTCGACCGGCGCAGATTCGTACCCAACCTTGGTCCAATCGGCATCGAGTTCCTCAGCCAGCAGCATCGGCAACGAGGTGTAGACGCCCTGCCCCATCTCCGAGTGGTTCACGATGACCGTCACCCGTTCGTCGGTTCCGATGCGCACGAACGCGTTGGGCATGAACGTAATCGCGGACGCTTGCTCCGCTGAGGCCAGGGCGCTGATTGCCGGAAACTGAAAGCCGATCAGCAAGCCGCCGCTCGCCGCCACCGAAATCTTCAAGAAGTCGCGACGTTCGATTCCCTTGTTCGCCTTTCGGCTGCTCGTCTCTCGACCGATCGTCTTTAGTCCGATCATCGGGCACCTTCCTTCGCCACTATCTCGGCAGCCCGATGGATCGCTCTCCGAATGCGCGGATACGTCCCGCAACGGCAAACGTTGCCCGTCATCGCCTCGTCAATGTCGTCGTCGGTGGGCCTGGGCTTTTCGCGCAGCAACACCGCTGCGCTCATCAGTTGTCCCGACTGGCAGTAGCCGCACTGCGGAACGTCCTCCTCCAGCCACGCGCGTTGCAGCGGGTGGCTGAGGTCCGGCGATAACCCCTCGATCGTTGTCACGGCCTTGCCCGCAACCCGCGATACTGGCGCTACGCACGAACGCACCGCCTCTCCATTGATATGCACCGTGCACGCCCCGCATTGTGCCATGCCGCACCCGTATTTCGTTCCGGTGAGACCCAGTTGTTCGCGAATGATCCACAGTAGTGGAGTGGAAGGATCCACGTCGAGATCGACGCGTTTGCCGTTCACCGAGAAGCCGATCATCATGAGTCTCCTGATTTGTCGCTGCGGCAAAACCTCTAACCGCCGGACTAGCCGCCGCGGTGCCATCGATTTTACATCGCGAGCCAGGCCAAGTTTTCCACCGAGCCTGCAAGCACGGAATCAGACCAAGAGATCGTCCCCATAACCTAGGTAACTTTAGCCGCCGCCATGCCCGTGCTAGCCTCGATATGTACATGTGTAATCAGTAGCTTCCAGCAATTTCGAGCGATTCAAGAATGCCCCGATTTCCCATCTTCCGCCTCGGCAAAGAGCCAGAAAAACTGGCGCTGCCAGAGTTGGTTGCCGCGACTCCCTCAATCGTGCTTGAGGGCTTGGCGGTTGGCGTCGATAACCTGCGGCACGATGTAGCGTTGAGCCCGCGCTTCGTGGATGCGGCGCGGGCGCAGATTATGCGCTTAATCGTGCGCCATGGCGAGTTGGAAGGCCTGCTGGCGGCCGAGGCTCCGCAGAGAGCGCAGGGGCCGTCCTGGATGAGAAATGCCGCCGTCGGATCCAAGCGCGGCTTGACTGAACCCTCCGACTGGAAGCCTCTGCTGGCCGAACTGCATCTGGCGGCGCTGAATCGCGCCAAGAAAGAAGAAAAACTTTCCCTCGACCTGCTGGCGCGGCTGGCCATCGCCAAGTTTCTCCGCACCGAGATGAACCAGCAGTTCGCGCAAGCGCTGGAGCGCTGCCGCGTCCTGCTCAAGAGCTACGACGGCATGCGGCAAGGCAAGGCGGTCGAGTATCGTGAGCGCGTCGCCGCCTTCCAGGTACGTAAGAAAATCGTTCTGCGCAAGGCGGGACAGGAGCTTTTCCAGACCCTGCGCGACATCGAGAAAGAAACACTGGCGCGCACCCGACGGTCCTTGTTTGGAGAAGCGAGATCGAAAGAAGCGAGATCGAAAGAAGCCAGATCGGAAGAAGCCAGATCGGAAGAAGCAAAGCCCGGAGATCCCGGCAGCTCAGGCCTTAGCAGTTACGGCCTGTTCGTGAACCGCCTGGCGTTTTCCGAGATTGGCCGCGACGATTACCTCTGCGCCGAGCACTACGTGATGCTCGGCAACTGGGACCGCGATCCCGACCGCTACCCGCGCCTGCGGGATGTCGTCTGGGGTTTCTTGCGCTCCCTCTACGGAGAAGAGACCGCTACCGAGACCGTCGATGCCTGGCTGTGCGCCCCGGAGAATGCCCGCTCCCTGGTCGGCACAGGCACGCCCGACGATTCCACTCCGGAGGGCGCGGCCCAGCAGGAACGCCTGGCCAAGTGGGTGCGCCTGCTCGAAGACCAGCAGGTGATGGAACATGTGATCGCCTCCTACCACGCCGTGCCGCTGCTCGGCGAGTACGCGCCGCGAATCAATCCGCAGCAATTGAAGAACGCGCTCATCTCGCGGCCCGAATGCGACCGCGTGGAGCGCATGATTCAGGAGCATGGCAAGCTTTCGCCCGCCAGCCTCTATGCGGCGGTCGCTAAGGTCGCGGGTTGCCGCGGCGCCGAGCGCGCCAAGGTTGCGGCCCGCTTCCTTCAGGATTTCTCTCATTACCACCGCGATCTGCGCCGGCTGGAGACGCTCAACGCGGCGTTCGACTCGGTGAACCTGGTCGCCACCGACAAGCTGCGCGAGCTTTCCCGCATGAACGGTACTCTATACGAATTTCTTCTGCCCGATGAGCGACAGCAGCCCGAGGAAGAACGCGTTCTGCGCCACGTGGTCCTCAAGGCCGACGTGCGCGACTCCACCCGCCTCACCCGCACCCTCATGGACAAGGGTCTCAATCCCGCGTCCTACTTCAGCCTGAATTTTTACGATCCGGTGAACAAGTTGCTCGGCAAGTACGGAGCGCAGAAAGTTTTTCTTGAAGGCGACGCGATCATCCTCGCCATCCTGGAACGCGCCGGCGAGCCTGGACTCGCCGTGAGCCGCGCCTGCGTGCTGGCCCGCGAGATCATCGAGATCGTGCGCGGCTATAACGAACTGATGCAACGCTCGGGAATGCCGGGACTCGAACTGGGCGTTGGCATCACTCTGCAGGAGTCCGCTCCTCTCTACCTGATGGATGGCGAGCGCCAGATCATGATCTCCGAAGCGCTCAACGAGAGCGACCGGCTCTCTTCCTGCAACAAGGGCGCCCGCAAAGTCATGGAATCGCAGGCTGGCCCGTTCCACGTATACGTGTTCCAGGCGGCCGATGCGGAAGGTGCGAGTGAATCGGCGGCTCCCGAAGACTCCGTCGTCAGCTACAACCTGGGCGGCATTCGCATGAACGAAGCCGCATTCCGCAAGCTGGAGCAGGAGATTTCTCTGGTGCCGCTGGCCGTGAAGCTGCCGCCGTCGGCCTCCTCCGACAAAGGAGAATACCGCCTATCCAGCGGCACCGTCCCCGTCGACCGCGACATCTTCCGCAAAATCGTCGTCCGCGAAAGCCGCATCCCAAAAGTCAACCCGGAAGATTTCTCCGTCCAAAGCTGGACCGACCGCACCTACTACGAAATCTGCACCGACCCCGCCATCTACGCCGCGTTGGAAAAGAAGAAAGCCGCGAAGGCCTAACACCTTATAGGAGGAAACCGCCGGTCCTCCCCGTCCGTTTTCCTAACAAAATAAATTTTCTTGTTGCATGTGGGAAGCTATTGCTGTAAAAGAAGTGCCCTAACATCGGGCCGAGTCCGGGGATTCTAGGTTTCACGGAGGAGTGGTTTTCATGGCCCCCATCTCTCGCACCATTACCGCCACAATTTCAATTCTGCTGGTTGCCTTCGCGGCGGCGCAGACCCCACAGGCTTCGAAACATCATCCCGCTGTGGCGGAGCATGAATTATTCGCTCCCTACTGGACGGCGGAAGCCGGTTGGCGCACCGAGCTGCAGATGCGCAATAACCTCGCCCACGGGGATCTCACGGTAACTCCCTTTCTGCGCACCGCGGATGGCACCGAGTTTCCGCTCCCGCCGGTCACGATTGCATCGAACGAGATTAAGTCCGTCGACGTTTCCGAGGCCGTTACCAACTCCGCACCCCAGCTGAAAGGGCTATACGGCTCCGTGGTTTTCCGCTACTACTCGGAGGACATGAGAAATCTCTACGCGGCCGTCATGGTGTACGACCAGGGCCATCCCATCGCATTCCACATGGACGCTTTTGCGCAAGCCACCGACTACGACACCGGCAGCCGGGAGGGAATTTGGTGGCTCCCCAATGGAACGGCCAAAGACTATCTCGTTCTAACCAACAAAAGCCAGCGGCCGCTCCAGGCGACGCTGCGCCTTTTCGACGCGGCGGGGAAAAGCTCGACCCAGCAGGTCGTCCTGCAACCCAAGACGACAGTCCGGAATTCCGTGCGGACCCTTATTCAGAAGGCTGGACTGACCGGCGCCTACGGCGGGTTTAAAATCGACGTAGGGTCCAGGGTAGGATCTCTGGACACGGCTTACCTGCTCTTCGACGAGATAGTCGGCTTCTCCGCGCTGATGAAAACCTTTGACCGCAATCCGGAGGGCAAGATCGAACAACGCCTCGGATTTCCCGAAGTAAAAAGCTGGACCACACGCGCTCCGATGCTGGCGCTAACCAATCCCGATCCCAGCCTTGGCTTTCCCGCCGGCGCAACGTTGCAGCCGGAGGTCTTTGTTCGCAACGCCACGGCTGCTCCAGTTGCGGTCGCGCTTCGATTCAACTGGCGGAGCGATACCAAGAACGGCAGCTCCATCGGCCCCACCCTACAACTCGCTCCCTATGAGACGCGGCTTGTCGATGTTGCCGCGCTACAAAGGAGTGGCACGATCCCGGATCAGGCCAATTGGGCTTCCGTGGAACTCTCGTCATCCGGCCGTCCCAACGACATTATGGCCACCGCCGCCAGCTATGACCGCACGCTGCGCTACGGCACGCAGACTCCATTCAATGATCAGCTCACCTTCCACTGGGAGGGCGGCGAATGGCGGGTAGACGCCACGCACAATTCGATCATTACGGCAGGTAACGGAGGCAGCGCCGCGGCGAAGACCCTGTTCACGATTTACTATGACAGCGGAAAAAAGCGCTACGACCTGGAACAAGTGTTGAAGCCGCACGAACAGATGTGGGTGGATGTGGGCAAGCTGATCCACGATCAGGCGCCCGACAAAAACGGCCTGCTGCTGCCGCCGGACTTGACGATGGGATCCTACGAGCTGCAAGATCTGACTGATCGGGGAGTGGGAAATCTGTTCGAGGGCAAGGTGATTGTTGACAAAACCTACGGGCATGTCGCGTACGGCTGTGCGACCTGCTGCGGGTGGAACGCGTCGCCGTGGATGTACTACGACCCGATCGGCGTCGGATTGGGCGCCACCTCGACGCAGGGTGTCTGGGACCGCGATAACTGTACGTCGCAGGATACCTCGGTGCTGGAATATATCCTGGACTCTAGCTGGAACACAGGCAACCACGCCATCGCCACAGCCAGTAACGCAGTGATTACCGGGGTGGCTGTAGGGAGCACCACCAACTCCGCCACCGGCACGCTGACGATCGGCAACATAAATGCGCTGCACTGTCCCCAAGCTCCGGTCAGTCCCAGCGGGCCCGCCCAAGTGCAGCCCACCGTTACGATCTCGGGCTCCGGCTATCTTGCGATGCTCAACTCAGGAGCGACCGGCGGCGGCAACACCACGACCTTTACCGCCACGGGAACCCCATCGGGCGGCACTTACGCCTGGACGGTGATCAGCGGGCAGAGCTATGTGACGATTTCCAATACCACGTCTCAGACCGTAACAGTCCAGTCGGTCGCAGTAGGAAGCTTCACAGTTCAGGCGACGTATACCGTTAATAGTCAGCCGGGCACGGCTGTGGCTGTTGGGAAGGTCCAGCAGCCGGGCAGCCTAGGCGTTGTCAGCAACGACACCCAAGCCTTGGCTTGCGCCAATCTCCCCGGCTCGTATACTACGCAGGAACGCCTGATTCAGTATCAGGTGCTTGATACATCTAGCCCGCCGGTTGCCGTGCAGGCGCTAAATATGAGGGCATCGGAAGTCCTTGCCTACAACTCCAACGGCTGCGACACTCCGCCGCTTAACCCAACGACGAACGCCGTAACGGGTACCAACGGGTACTTCCCCGCTCCCGATATGTTGGCGATGTGCTCAGTCAACTGCCTACCGGCTAACAGCAGCGGGGTCCCCGCCGGTACATGCACAGACAGCGTTGCTCAGACCTGGACTGTTAATGGGTACGCCGTAAAGAGCGATAACGTGGCGGACACCTGTATCGGTCCTCCCACAGGTGCCCCATGAAAGTTCAGGTTCCAAGGTTGCTCGCTGCCGTTTTGGCCATCTTCATCTGCGGAGCGCTCGGTGCCTCCGATGCCCTGAACCAAACCATCAAGTGCGGCCCGATTTCCACGGATCTGGCGAACGTGCTGGTTCGCGTAGCACTGCTGTCGCGCGTGCCCATAATAGCTGAGCTCGCGCAGCCCCTCCCTGCCGTCGACGTAAGCCAGGGAACATACATAGTCAAGGACCTACTGGACGGCATCGCCCGTCAGTCGCCGGGATATGAGTGGCGCGTCGAAGGGAAAGCCGTCCACTTCTACAGTAGGCGCACTAAAGATGCGAAATCGAACTTTCTAAACCTTAGGTTCCCGGAGTTCACTATGCCGGGTAGCCTCTCGGATCTGAAACTGACGTTCCCGGGCCGCGAATACGCATTGTTTGAAGGCTCACCCGGCGGTAGTATGATCATTGAGGGTTTCGGAGATCCCGTTCTCAAGGGAGACACGCTCCAGACCACACCGCTTGAAAACGTCACGGGCAGAGAGATTCTGTTTCGAGCGGCGGACGAACGCCCTACATTTGCGACCGTCCTGATTTTTCCGAATGACGACCCCACGAAGAAGCAGGTGGAAATAGACATGAACCGAAACTGGTTCTGGCAGGCCCTGTCAGCCCCGAGTCCGGCACCGCTCTACATCGAACCTCCGGTGCAGCAGGGCCGCCCGCTAAACCCTCATCAGTAGGTTTTCGACGGATGGGCACAGCGAACGCATGCACCACGAGGCTCTTTTGCTCTTCCATCCCGCGAATCAGCACTCCGCGGCGGGTGGCCCAGCTTTCATGATTGTTGTGTACGCCATTCCGACAGAGGGTGCCCCATCCTTGCGTTTTTTGCAAGGGTGGCGGCGATGCTGCATCGCTACTTGATTGGTTACGACGCGACATGGATCAACAACTTGCGCCTGCATTTCCGACTCCCGCCCTTCGCAAAAAACGCGAAGGACGGGGCACCCATTTTCTTGCTGATGACGGGGAGATCAAAAGCCTGGGCCACCCGCCCCAGCACCTACAGTTACGACAACAACTCTGTCACGGAGAGCAGCCCTGTGCTGGGCACAAATGCCTGTTGGTGGAGCACATCAGGCATGGTGCAATACCCAACCGTGCAGGGCAGCACATGGGTTGTGGACCAAGGAGGCGACGCTGGGCACAACCAATACGGCTTAGACACCTTTGGTTTTGAGAGCGGGGTCGTGAACCTTATTCAGACGCAGGGAGCGGCCCATGACGTCGAATTTCCCTGTGCCATCAACATTTACCAGGCGATGAACTACGATGGCATCGATCTCTACGTCACCAACCTGCTTACGCAGACGGTAGGCTCCAATACTGTGCAAGTATGCCGCGCTGGCGTGTGCAGCGGCACGATCCCCTATTGACCCGAGGCGCATGAATGCTCAAATGTATGCGCATGTTAACAGTGTTGGCCTTGTTATGCGAACTCATTTCAGCGCAGTCGACGACGCGTCCGAACTTTCTTGACCGCGCGCGTATCCAGCATGGCGACTCCGGAGTCACCATCACAGCCAACGACTCCATACCGCTGTTGCAGGCGCTCTATGCCGTACGCTTGGAGTACGGCTGGCAAATCAACTGGGAAGAAGCCCCATGCTTCAGCCACTTCGACCTAGTAGACGATACTGGCCCAAAATGGCGGGCGGCTCATCCAGACGCAAAGGGCGTAACCCGACCGGCCGGAGGATTGTTCACAGCCACCTTCCCGGAACCGAAACCATCAGACCCTCACGCAGAACGCCTTGTTCTCGCCAGATTGATCGAGGAATACAACGCGACCGACAACCCTGGGAGGTACGTCCTACGGGTAGACCCGGACGGGCAACTCACGGTTGTTGGCACAGAAGTCAGGGACGAAACAGGCGCACTGCAGGAAATATCCCCGCTTCTGGATACCCCTCTGACTCTCGCCAAAGCACCGCGCACTATCTACGACACCATTAAATCTATACTCGGCGCCTTGCAGTCTGCCACCGGGAGACAAGTGCTCTTCGCAGCCTCATCCAGCAGCCTGTTTATGACGACGCAAGCGACGATAGGCGGGGAGAGGGTTCCGGCGCGCGAGCTCTTGAAACAAGCACTCGCCAGCACAAAACGGCCCATACAGTATGACTTGGGCTTTAATCCAGACGTGCCAGTCTACATGCTGAGCCCATCGCCGGCAATGAGGGAAGAGGACGACGGACTCGGCGGACGGAGACTCGTTCCGGCGGGGTCCTCGGCCAAGCGGTGAACTGGCCGCCCCATACGTTCGCGTCCCCAGCGCGAGAAAGAAATTAAGAGCGCATTGCCCGTAAGTCTATGTAATCAGCACTCCTCGCCGCCGACTGCCAGCTCCGAGCGCCGCTTTTCGGCGCTTTTTCTTCGCCCTGTGTCTTTTCTACCACTTTTTCGGCTCTTGCGCTAAACCCATCCCTCCCAGCAACTTGCCGCCCACCAACTATAGCTTTAAGGTGGTTTTCCGAGTTTTCCGAGATTTCCACAGCGTTCCGGTAAAACCGCTCTAATGTTCCAACTGGAACATTCAACCGGAACATTTTGTACGTACATAATGTTCCAGTCGGAACGTTGGAGCAGAGCAGGCGTCGACTACCCGCGCAGCTCCGCCAGCGGGCGGGTGGCCCAGCTTTCATGATTGTTGTGTACGCCATTCCGACAGAGGGTGCCCCATCCTTGCGTTTTTTGCAAGGGTGGCGGCGATGCTGCATCGCTACTTGATTGGTTACGACGCGACATGGA